>ENA-UZWZ01012355-UZWZ01012355.1-metagenome-genome-assembly--contig:-Day-4-25m-contig-12355_pt1 | contig 10985 bp, 8 predicted proteins | sample MGYA00260346_ERZ794906 | MGnify/ENA metagenome assembly ERZ794906 | reverse complement strand
ATCAGACAGGGTGGGCATCAACAATCTCTCTGCAAAGGATTTTGCGCAAAACCCTAGGGGCTTGCCCAAAATCTGACAAGCCCTGATCCGGCAGCGTTCAAAACGATACCCGGTTTGAACCCACAAAAAGCGGCCTTGCCTTTTACGCCTGCCCATGAATTAGCGCTACAGATTTGGCCAAATGAGTTGAGAATTTATCGGCAGACTCGCAGAAGTTGGCCGCCATAAACGCCTTCAAGATTGCTTTTTGCGTTGGTAAATGCATGTGTGAAGCATGACAACGTTAGAGTTTAGCCATAATAGCGGCCTTGTCGTCGTGTCTTTTCTGATCGCTTTGGTTGCGGGTTTCACCGGCCTAACGCTTACCAAAGACCTGTCCCAAAAGTCTTTTTCGCAGCGTAAAATTGCGGTATCGCTTGCCTCCGTGGCTTTGGGAGGCGGAATTTGGTCGATGCATTTTGTGGCCATGTTGGGCCTGCAAATGCCGGTTTTATTTTACTATGATGCCGCAATCACGCTGGCATCTGCGCTTTTGGCAATTTTGATAGTGGGCGTTGCTTTGGGGCTTTTGCATTTTTTTGAGCGCCGCCCAAAAATTCTTTTTCTTTCCGGCAGCCTTGTCGGGTTTGGCATTTTAACCATGCATTATCTGGGCATGGCCGGTCTGCAATTATGCCGCCCCATTTATACGGTTCAAGGTATCTCATTGGCATTTTTATCCGCGATAAGCCTGTGCGTTGCAGCGATCTGGATCGCCTATGAGCAGCGCTCAAACCGTAATATATTACTGGGAACGATTTGTTTCGGTTTGGCGGTTTTTGCGGTTCATTTCGTGGCCATCTGGGGCACCCGCTTTGTCAAAGCTCCGGCGTTTAATGAGTTGGGGCCTAGCATTACAAACGAAGTTCTGGCGTTGGTCGTAATCTGCTCAAGCTTCCTCATTTTAGGAGCGTTTTTATGGACAGGTGTGACGTTTCTGGTGCCACAACCTACCCAAATGCCAAGCCCAAACCCAGAAAGCGCGGCGCCCGTCTCGTCGGGGGCGCCGGATCCAACGCCAGCGCCCAGCCCAAAGCCAGCTGCGGGCCCTGCGTCATCCGCCGCGTCGCGGGCACAACGGATTCCCTGCGAGAGCAACGGCACCACGTTGTTTATCGCGCCCGCTGACGTGGCCTTTATTCGGGCTGAAGGGCATTATACATATGTGTATAAAAACGATGGCGTGCGGCATTTTTGCGTTTGGCCTATCACCGAAGCCACCAAACGCTTAGCCCAATACAGCTTTCTCACAACCCATCGCAGCTATCTGGTCAACAGCGCTAAGGTGCAGCATTTTGAACGCCTCAAAGACTCGGGTCTGTGCCGGTTTGAAAACCCTAAACTGCCGCCTGTTCCCGTCAGCCGGTCGAATCTCAAACGGGTTAAAGAAACCCTCGGGCTTTAGCAAAGAAGCGCAATTCGTGCAGATCATTCGCAACTGGTGAGAAATTCAGCGGCGTTAATGTATTAGAGCATGTGCGAAAAACCACTTTCACTGACGCTTTTCGCAACGAATGCTTTTAAGGGAGGAAAAGCAGTGATACCAGCACCATTCAGCTATCATCGGCCCAGCGCTTTAACGGATGCCATCGCCATTCTATCAGAGCACGGTGACGATGCGCGGGTTATGGCCGGCGGCCACAGCCTGATTCCGATGATGAAACTGCGCATGGCGGATATTCCGCACCTGATCGATTTACAAGACATCCCTAATTTGTCTGACATCTCCGTTGAGGGATCGCGGGTCAGAATGGGGGCGATGGTCACCCAAGCGCAAGTGATTGCGGATCAAGGCTTGGCACATGCAGCGCCTTTGTTAAAAGAAGCCGCGCTTCAAATCGCAGATCCACAAGTCCGGTATATGGGCACGGTCGGGGGTAACGTGGCCAATGGAGATCCGGCGAATGACATGCCCGGTCTTATGCAATGCCTTGATGCTTCATTCACTTTGGTTGGGCCCAATGGCACGCGCGCGGTAAATGCACGCGCGTTTTACGAAGCCGCTTATATGACGGCCCGCGAGGATGAAGAAGTTTTGACAGAAATCTCGTTTGACGCGCATGCGGCGGGATATGCCTATGAAAAGCAAAAGCGCAAAATCGGTGATTACGCCACCGCTGCTTCGGCGGTATTGCTTTCCAAAGACGGCGGCCGCTGCAGCAGCGCCTCGATCGCAATGACCAATCTTAGCGATACGCCGATCTTCTCAGAAGCGGCCAGTGCTGCCTTAATCGGAACCCAACTTGATGACGCGGCGATCAAGCAAGCCGTTACCGCGGCGCTGGGTGATATCGACCCAACCGAAGATAACCGCGGCCCCGTTGCGTTTAAAATGCACGTGGCTGGCGTTATCCTGACCCGCGCGATCCAGCGCGCTTGGTCCCGGGCTTGAAAGGAATAAAACATGACAGATAAACTACATATCAAACTAACCGTGAACAGCCAGGAAGAAGAGTTTCTAGCCGAGCCGCGCGAATTGCTGATTTATACATTGCGCGAACGGTTAAACATCACGGGCCCACATATCGGTTGTGAAACATCGCATTGCGGCGCGTGCACCATTACCATGGATGGCAAATCGGTCAAAGCCTGTACGGTTTTTATTGGCCAAGCCAATGGTGCAGATGTGACCACGATCGAAGGTATGGGCGGCCCCGATGCGCTTCACCCGCTGCAAAGCGCGTTCAAAGAGCATCATGGTTTGCAATGTGGCTATTGCACGCCGGGAATGATCACCCGTGCGGCAAAACTGCTCGAGGAAAACCCATCCCCAACCGAAGAAGACATACGCTTTGGAATGTCGGGAAACCTGTGCCGCTGCACCGGTTATCAAAATATTGTCAAATCCATTCTCGCCGCTGCGGCTGAGATGAACGCCGCGAAGGAGGCTGCAGAATGAATGATATGACTCCAGACCGCGAAGAGCGCAAATCAAGCCTCAAAGGCATGGGATCCTCGCGCAAACGCGTTGAAGATGCGCGCTTCACCCAAGGCAAAGGCAATTATGTCGATGACATCAAACTTGATGGGATGCTGTCGGGGGATTTTGTACGCTCACCCTATGCGCATGCCCGCGTGATGGATATAAACACCGAAGCCGCTTTGAAAGTGCCCGGCGTGTTGGCCGTGCTGACAGCCAAAGATCTTGAACCTTTGGGCCTGCATTGGATGCCCACTTTAGCCGGCGATAAGCAAATGGTTTTGGCCGATGGCAAAGTGTTGTTTCAAGGCCAGGAAGTGGCGTTTGTCATCGCCAAAGACCGTTTTGCAGCCGCGGATGGAATCGAAGCCGTTGAGGTTGAATATGAAGAACTGCCGGTTCTGACGGATCCGTTTGAAGCGCTGAAATCAGACGTGGTTTTGCGCGAAGATCTTGATCCAACAGCCGATGGCGCCCATGGGCCGCGCAAGCATCACAACCACATCTTCACATGGGAAGCTGGTGAAAAAGACGCAACCGAGCAGGTGCTGGCCGAAGCCGATGTGGTGGCTGAAGAAATGATCTATTATCATCGTACCCATCCTTGCCCCTTGGAAACCTGCGGCTGCGTGGCCTCAATGGATAAGGTCAATGGCAAGCTGACGCTTTGGGGCACGTTTCAAGCGCCGCATGCGATCCGCACCGTGGTCTCGCTGATTTCGGGCATTGAAGAGCATAATATTCGCGTGATCTCACCCGATATTGGAGGCGGGTTTGGCAATAAAGTTGGGGCTTATGCGGGCTATGTCTGCTCGGTTGTGGCCTCCATCGTCACTGGCCAGCCGGTAAAATGGATCGAAGACCGGATGGACAATCTGATGACCACCGCTTTTGCCCGCGATTATTGGATGCAAGGGAAGATCTCGGCCACCAAAGACGGCAAGATCACTGGGCTCTGGTGCCATACAACAGCCGATCATGGCGGGTTTGACGCCTGCGCAGATCCCACCAAATTTCCAGCCGGCTTCATGAATATTTGCACAGGATCTTACGATATCCCCACCGCCTATCTGGCAGTCGATGGTGTCTACACCAACAAAGCCCCTGGCGGCGTGGCCTATCGCTGTTCCTTCCGCGTCACCGAAGCGGCTTATTTCATCGAACGGATGGTCGAGGTTTTGGCAATTGAGCTGAACATGGATGCAGCCGAATTGCGCCGGATCAACTTTATCAAAAAGGATCAATTTCCGTATAATTCAGCGTTAGGCTGGGAATATGATTCCGGCGATTATCACACGGCTTGGGACAAAGCGTTGAAAGCTGTGAACTACGACGATCTGCGCAAAGAGCAAAGCGCGCGCGTGGCCGCGTTTCAGCGCGGCGAGACGCGCAAATTATTGGGAATTGGCTTGACCCATTTCACCGAAATCGTTGGGGCCGGACCGGTCAAAAACTGCGATATTTTGGGGCTGGGCATGTTTGACAGCTGCGAAATTCGCATTCATCCCACGGGATCTGCCATCGCACGGCTTGGCACGATCAGTCAGGGGCAAGGCCATGCCACAACATTTGCCCAAATTCTGGCCACAGAAATTGGCCTGCCAGCAGATTCGATCACCATCGAGGAAGGTGATACCGATACAGCCCCCTACGGGCTTGGCACCTATGGCTCGCGCTCAACGCCAGTGGCCGGCGCCGCCACCGCAATGGCGGGACGTAAGATTCGCGCCAAAGCGCAGATGATTGCCGCCTATCTGCTGGAAGTGCATGATGATGACGTTGAGTTTGACGTAGACCGCTTTGTCGTTAAGGGCGCGCCAGAGCGCTTCAAAACCATGAAAGACATCGCCTTTGCCAGCTATAATCAGGCGATACCGGGGCTTGAACCGGGCCTCGAAGCGGTCAGTTACTATGATCCGCCCAACATGACCTACCCGTTCGGCGCCTATATCTGCGTGATGGAATTAGATGTGGATACGGGCGAGCATGAAATCCGGCAATTTTATGCGCTAGATGATTGCGGCACGCGGATCAACCCGATGATTATTGAGGGCCAGGTGCATGGCGGTTTAACCGAAGCGCTGGCGATCGCGATGGGCCAAGAAATCGCCTATGATGAGATGGGCAATGTAAAAACCGGAACCTTAATGGATTTCTTCCTGCCAACGGCTTGGGAAACACCCCATTATACCACCGATCATACGACCACGCCCTCGCCGCATCATCCCATCGGAGCCAAAGGTGTCGGTGAAAGCCCGAATGTGGGGGGCGTTCCGGCCTTTTCAAACGCCGTGCATGATGCCTTCCGCGCCTTTGGATTGCGTCAGGCGCACATGCCCCACGATCATTGGCGGGTTTGGAAGATCGCAAATGATTTAGGCTTGCATGGCTAAACAAAGCACGGGCGGATCTTTTCCGCCCGCTTTTGAGGATGGCAGACATGAGCTTTAGCGCAGTGCAAACCGCGATGGCCGAGGCAGGCTATATGGCATCGGATGATTTGGCTGTTGCCTTGCATCTGGCGATCTCGCTGCAGCGGCCGATCCTGTTAGAAGGGGCCGCTGGCGTTGGCAAAACTGAAGTGGCGCGAGTGTTGGCGACGGTGCAAAAAACCAAGCTCATCCGCTTGCAATGCTATGAAGGTCTGGATGCCGCACAGGCTATTTACGAATGGAATTATCAGCGCCAACTTTTGGCGATCCGCAGCAGCGCCGAGGCAGGGGAAACCGGATCCACGGTTGAAAAGCGCATTTTTTCAGAGGAGTTCTTACTCGAACGCCCGCTTTTGGCCGCCATTCGCCAACCCCAAGCGCCGGTGTTGCTGATCGATGAGATCGACCGCGCAGATGAAGAATTTGAAGCCTATCTTTTGGAAATTTTGGCAGATTTTCAAATCACCGTGCCAGAGCTGGGCACATTAAAAGCGGTGAGTAAACCCATTGTGGTTCTGACTGCAAATGGCACGCGCGATTTATCAGATGCGCTGCGCAGGCGTTGCCTTTACACCTATGTTGACTATCCAGATCGCGAAACCGAATTGGCCATCTTAAACAGCCGATGCCCCAATATAGAAGCCAAGCTCGCAGAGCAAATCATCGGATTTGTGCAAAAACTGCGGGCAGAAGATTTAGAAAAAAACCCCGGCATTGCCGAAACGCTGGATTTTGCTGCAGCGCTGATGGGGTTGGGTATCGCCGATCTCACCGCGAACCCCGCGGCTTTGCAGGCCAGCTTGACCACGCTTTTAAAAACCCAAAGCGATCAAGCCCATATCACCCGTGAAGTGGCACAGCGGCTTGCCGGGCGCGCAGCATGAGCCGCGTAACCCGATTTGCTGGGCGCGATCCCGGCCCTGCCGCTAGAATGAGCGGGTTTTTGGCCCATCTGCGGGAAAATGGCCTGCGCCTTGGCGTGGCGGAAACCGATTTGGCACTGGCCGGTCTCAGCCATGTCTCGGCTGCGCATATCCATGAAACCCGCTCAGCACTAAAGGCGATCTGCACCGGCTGCAAAGAAGATGCCGCACGGTTTGACGATCTTTTTGCCGCCTATTGGTTGAATGCTGGGCGGGTTAAACCAAAAGTCATCTCCGCTCAGAAACGTCCACGGGCAGATCAAAAGTCATCTTCGCGCCGCGCCGCGGGTACCGATCAAGGGGCATCTGGCGCCCCCGAAACCCCAGAGACCGGCGAAAACGAAGCAGAAAGCGATGGATTAGGGCGTTTGATCGCCAGCAAAACCAATAATTTAAAACGCGCCGATTTACGCGCTTTGATCCAACCAAGCGATCTTGCAAAGGCCCAAGAACTGGCCGAGAAACTGGGCGCCGCCTTGAAAGACCGCCGCTCGCGCCGCCGCCGCGCGGCGCAAAAAGGGACTCAATTGCATTTTCGCAAAATTATCCGGCAAAGCCTTGCAACAGGCGGCGAGCCAGTCCGGCTTGCCCGAAAAAACCGCCCCGAACGCAGCTTGAAAATATCTGCAATCTGCGATGTCTCTGGCTCGATGACGGTGTATGCAAAAGTGTTTCTTGCGTTTTTACTGGGTCTGATGCGCAACGACCCCACCACCGATGCCTATTTGTTTCACACCCGTTTGATCCGGATCAGCGAAGCCATGCGCGATAAAGATGCGTTTCGCGCCTTAACGCGGATGTCGCTGATGGCAGACGGGTTTGGAGGCGGCTCAAAAATCGGCGAAAGTTTGGATTATTATGCCCGTAATTATGCAAAAAAATTCGTCAACGGGCGCACCGTGGTGCTTATTTTATCCGATGGGTACGATACCGGCCCGGCGCAACAACTGGCGGGTGCGCTGGCGCAGCTGAAAAAGCGTGGCTGTAAAATCATTTGGTTAAACCCGCTGAAAAGCTGGCAAGACTATCAGCCAATTGCCAAGGGCATGGCCGCCGCAATGCCTTATCTTGATGGATTCAAATCTGCCGGATCACTGGCCGAGCTTGCCACTTTAGAAACGGAGCTCGCCCGCTTATGATGCCCAAAGAATTGCTCGATGATGATATGTCCGAGGCGATTGACGGGCTGCGCACGCGCCAAGAAGCCTTTGCGCTGGCCACGATTATCCGCACCGCCGGGGCCACGGCGGCCAAGCCGGGTGCCAAAGCTGTACTGGATGCGCAGGGTCAGATTGTTTTTGGTTGGATCGGGGGGGGCTGCGCCCGCAGCGCCGTCAAACAAGGCGTCTTGCGCGCCATTCACGAAGACACTCCGCAGCTGGTTTCGATCACCCCCGAAGACCTGCTGTCAGAAAAGGGATTGAGCAATGGAGACGAAAGCGAAGGCATGCACTTTGCGCGCAATGGCTGCCCTTCAAAGGGCACAATTGATATTTTTATCGAGCCCTGCTTGCCGCGCCCAGAGCTTATTGTTTTTGGCGCCTCGCCGGTGGCGATGGCCCTCGCCGCGCTAGCCCCTCAATTTGATTGGTCTGTGTCAGGCAACGCGCGATCTGATGGGTTCGCCATACCACCATCAACAAAACGCTATGCGATTGTGATCGCCACGCAAGGTCAAGGCGATTTGCAAGCGCTGCGCGCCTCATTACGCGCAAGCAAAGGGTTCGTAGCCTTTGTTGGCAGCCGCAAAAAATACCAGACGCTCGCGATAAAACTGATCGAAAGCGGATTGCCAGAAGAGCGGGTGCGCGCCGTGCAAGCACCGGCGGGCTTGGATATTGGCGCGGTTACCCCCGAAGAAATTGCGTTGTCCATTTTGGCCGGATTGACGCAATTGCGGCGCAAAGCGTTCCGAGGAGAGGCCCACAATGACTAGTGCCAAAACGCTGCGTTTGAGATGTCTTGTTTATGCGCAAGATCTCTGCCAGACATCTGCGCATCATATCTGGAAAGTGCGGTTCATATGAAAATCATTTTAAAGTTTATGCGGCGGCGCATACAGCGCCTATCGCTGACACCGCAGCAAGCGGATGTATTGGCGCGCCTCAAATTCCCCTGCTGCTAACGAAGGAACCCCTATGGAACTGAATGACGAAATCGAAATCAACGCCCCGATGAGCACCGTTTATGCGGCGCTGAATGATCCTGAAATTTTGCAGCAATGTATTCCGGGCTGCGAAGAGCTGATCAAACATTCCGACACAAATTTAGAGGCCAAGGTGGTTTTGAAAGTTGGCCCGGTAAAGGCCCGCTTCAGCGGTGAGGTTGTGCTTGACCAAACCGGGGCACCGGAAAAGTTTTCGTTAAGCGGCAAAGGCAATGGCGGTGCAGCCGGTCATGCCAAAGGCAGCGCCGATGTGACTTTGCGCGCCGAAGGGGATAAAACCATCCTTGCTTACGCGGCCAAAGCCGATATCGGCGGTAAGCTGGCGCAATTGGGCAACCGGTTGGTGCAAAGCACCGCGAAAAAACTGGCGGGTAAATTTTTCACCACGTTTTCCGAAATTTTAGACGGGCCAGAGTAGGCGTGAACCCACGCATCGCTCGGTGAGACCCTGAATTGCGAAACTGGCGGGCCGGGCCCTTTTGGAACGCGTAAGCCAAAATCATTGCCCTTATGGAAATTACGCTATTTCTCAAGCGTCAGCAGACCCAGAAGGGCAGAGCGATACGCTTTTGGCCACGCCGCAAAACGGTTGCGGCAATGGCCGGTTAAAGGCCTTTTTTCCTTTTCAAACGGCCGTCTTAAGCTGGGCCCAGCGGTAAGCCAAATCGCTTAAGATAGCGATCTCGCAAAGCCTGCGAGGTGTGTTTTGGCCAATGGTTTTGCAACACCATGCGCGCCTGCTGCGCGGCGCGGCTGCCCATATCCAGCTTATCACTGGCTTGCCACTCTTCAATCAATCCACGATCCGCCACGTCAGGATATAAAAAATCGCTGCGCATGCGCGCATAGGTTTCAGGCCGGCCCAAGAAATGCCCTTCGCCGGCAACAACCTCCGTGATCGCGGCTAAGGCAAGGGTCTCCTCTGAGATTTCGGGCAGAATATTCGCGCGCAAAATAGCGCCAAGCATATCATTATCCGCAACCATCGCAGCAAAGCTCACGCCCATCAAGGCGGCTTGCGCTCCCGCTGCCTGCGTGATCAAATTGGCCCCGCTTTGCATCGCAGATTGAATCGTCGTTGCTTTTTCATATCCGGATTGAAAATCAACCAGCTTGCTATCGGTTGCCCCCGCAATCACCGAGCAGGGGATCTGCCACGCACGCAAGGCTTGCGCGGCCATCGCGGTTGCCATTGATTGTTCCCCCGCCCCGCCAGCCATGCCGCCGCTGCGCAAATCGATAATCATCGGGCGCGGCCCCGCGATTCTGGGCGCTTGAGGATCCAACGCATGCACAAAGGCCAAACCCGCCAACACTTCTGCCAAGGTCTGCGCAACCGATCCCGCCAATGTAACCGCGCTAGACGCGCCCAATTGACCAAAAACATTACAATGAACCGGAATTCCCGCATCCACCGCCGCGTGCATAACCGCGATGCTTTGCGCATGCATGCGCAATGGGGGTACGGCATGATTTATGTTCAAGGACAGAAACGGCCTCTCCCGGAAGGCCGCTTCTCCTCCGGCAATTTCATAACACAGCTCGGCAATTTTGGGCACATGCGCGGCCTCACTGGCTGAAACCACCACATGTTTCGAGGTACCAAAAACCGAAGCAACCGCGGTTCCAAGATCAAATTCCAGCGGATCTTCGATATCGCGCGCCACCACCGAGCGTGAAAAAAAATGGATATGATCCAGCGTATCCGCCAATCGAGCGGCAGAAAATAAATCTGCCAATGTCGACGGGTGGTAGGTCTTGGTCTCATCATCCAAAACCGTCGGGGCTGCGCCCCCGGTTCCAGTATAAGACGCGCTTCCGCCCAGCTTAAGATCATGCAAGGCGTTTTGCCCGGCCAGCAACACCTGTTTCGGGCCCTCTTGCACGGCAGCCTCTAACAAATCGCGTGGATAAAATAGCCGGTCGTTTTCACACCGCCCCCCCGCATCGATGATAATATCGCAGAGCGTATCGGGCGCTTCAGACACGCCTATATCGGTTAAAATTGTAAAGGCAGTTTGTTGAATTTTGCCAAGGCTCTGATCTGACAAAGGCGCCCAAGTTCCCCCCTGTGCAACCGTAATCGGTGCAGCAGCTGCCTGATTAGACGCCGCTGATTTGCGAGACCGGCGGGCCATCAGGCTGGCGCAGCCGGCGCGTTAAACGGGCTATCCTTAGCCGATACACATGCTTGAGGAAGGTCCAACCAGCGCAGAAAAGCACCATTAAAATTTCGGAGCATCGGGTCCACCTTTATGTGAAGAGCAGCGCGGCAAAAAGAATTTGCAACTTTTACCCATTATAAATAACCCCGTCTCAGTGGCCGGAGATCATCGCCGATAGTTTTCATCTGCAGCCGGCGCTTTAACCGGCTTAGCCCAAGAAAATATTGGTCATTATCAAGGCTGAATTCTGCGCGCATACGGCCCCTCCTGTGACGCGGCTTGAGATTTTACCAAACCCGCTATCTTAACGCCAAATCGATCCTGCGCTGCAAGCAGTAT
>ENA-UZWZ01014251-UZWZ01014251.1-metagenome-genome-assembly--contig:-Day-4-25m-contig-14251_pt2 | contig 11032 bp, 9 predicted proteins | sample MGYA00260346_ERZ794906 | MGnify/ENA metagenome assembly ERZ794906 | reverse complement strand
TTAGGGAACGCGCCTTCTTCCTCGAGGATATCGCGGCAAAAAACATCATGCGCGCGCTCAAGCGGGTGACGGACAACGGTAAAACTACGATGCCCGCTGTTTCCTCGCTTCCATTGGCGCAGAGACTTTTGGCTAAACTGGCCTATCAGGCCCGAACGATCCTCGCCCAATTTGCTGAGCCATTTTTTGACGGGCTCGGTTGGTCCGCCCTTTATTGGCATATAAAGAAGAGGTGCCCCCTGAGCTGCAATAAAGTCAGGGACATTGGCGCCTCGGCGCGGCTCAAAGTTCGGTGTGCGTGACAGGTTGAATCGATCTAGTCGGGCAAGCGCGCTGGCCATGCTGTCAAAGTTCTGAACTTTGTCTTCAATCGGTTCTGGATTTTGCTTTTTCAGCTCTTTGCTGANNCCCATCAAGCTCCTCATCCACGCCTAAGAACTTGGCAATGCCATTCATAATGTCGACATCCTGCATATCTTCGTAGCTGATGTAGAATGCCGTTTGACCGGTCTTTTGCAGGGTGTTGAGGATGCGAATTTGGAATTGTTGTAAAGCCGTCAGATGCTCGATGAATTCGTCTTCATCAAACACCGCAAGACTATCTTTGCGGTTTTTGCCGTCGGTCAGTTTCCATTGCCCGGTCGATTGCGCAATTTTCCACGACACGTAGCTGTCTGCGGGATTGCGTGTCAGGATGATTTTAGCGCAACGAGGATCATCCAATATTTCGTCTACAATCCGCTGATCGTGATTGTGGAAAAACCGAAACCCACCCAAACCTTCAGAGTAATCCTTAATCGTGGTCAACAATCGCTGCGGATCGTCTTCGCGCATGTCCAATGTGAGTCCTAGAATTTCGGATCGGTTCGGATAGCCGATGAACGACGGGTTAAAGGCTTCGCCGTGGCAATTGATGCCTTCAAAATTGTTGAGGTTAGCCTCAACAAAATTACTGCCTGTGCGCATCTCGGCAAACATTACGAAATAGTCGAATTTACCTGCCATCGTTAGCGCACCAAATAGGGTTTACGAGGGGCGGGCTTAGCAGGTGCACCGCCGATTTCAACTGGGAAGTCACCCATCAGATAAGGATGCATACCCTGGTTCTTTAGGTTTTGCAGGAATTGGCCAAACCCAGTCAGGTCAACCATTCTAGGCAGCTCAGTCAGACGGTGGGAATCCCTGTGTCCGATCTCATCAATAATCGTTTGAAGCGGTTCGCTGGGTGCTTCAATAAATTCAGCCATAGTCCAAATTCGAATGCGCGCCTTTGAGTAGACCGAGCGAAGCGCCACGATGAGATCATTCTCAATCTTTTGCAGCAAGGCAGCCTCATCGCGGATTTCGGCGAAGTTCCGGTTTTCCTTGAACAGTGGGATGGCCCATGCACCGGAAATGATCGAAATCTGTGCGTTAACGTCTTTGGTAACGTGCCAACTAATTTCCTGATTGTCTTTTGGACCGAACTGAAAACACTGACGCTCGCCACGTGTGTTCCAAAGAAGGTTGTTCAAAAACGAATGCGGTCGATGATCACGCAGTGCAGCACTATCCGTCAGGCCACCTGCAACCAACTTTTGGTTTTCGGCAAATTCAGCACGGTCCTTGGCAAACAGATGGCCATGCACACGTGCATTTGTCATCCGCGCCAGCCAAGGTTCAAAATCCTCGAACAATTCGGAAAAACCCTGAAACACGCTGTAGGGGCCGGCACTCAGGCCGTTTTCAAAACCCTCTTTGGGATAGCGGCTCTGCATAATCAAACCATCTCGGCCACGCGTCCGACGCTCAACCGCCTTTGAGAATATCCGGTCGATCTTCTCGGGGCTTGGGTCGGTTGTCCGCCGTGCGCCCTCAACCGAGGACAAAAACGAGTCATACAATCGGTCAGCGAACGGCCATATCTTACGCGCCACAAAGCAATCGGATCGACGAAGCAATTGCAGATGGTCATTGTAAAAGATGTGCGGCTTGCCCTGATAGTCAAACTTGGACAGCGTAAGAGAGCGGCTTTCGATTTCTAGCGAATACTGGCGCGCCATTGTCTGGAAATAGCTTTCGTCTGGAATCCAAACACGCTGGAAATAGCGATCATACGTCTCGCGGTCTGGGTCCTCAAGAATTGCTGACAGTGTCTGACGGGTCAGGCACCACCACTGGCTGCCCATATGGGGCACCAAACCGTTTGGAATTTTGCGCTTAAATCTCAGACGGCGCTGCAAGCGCACATAGGCATCAAAAAGTACCCGCCGCTTTTTCCACGAGAACGGGAAGCGAAGCGTAAAGCGTTCGTAATCCAATCCGCCAACAGTCCATGGCACATCTGCGGTTGTCGCGCTTTCGATAAAGTCGACTCGTGGGCGGGCCTCAAGATAATCGCGAAGCTCTTGAACAGGGCGCAGCGGTAGACATGACCCCGAGGCCAAGTAAACGTGGCTGATTTCAGGATGCTGCCGCAAGATTTGCTCAGAGGCTGCCTGAGACGCTGCTACCAGTCCCCATGTTCCCCACTCACACCGAAAGCGTTTCGAGAACGAGACGTTGGGCAGATCAGATAGGTTTTTACGAAGACGATTGTGGTTTTCTTTCGGAACGGTCGTGTCGGCATGGATGACAACAGGGCAATCGTTGGCTGCCCAGTGACGGGCGACCTGCTCGGCGCGACCTAGCGCCGTATGCACCAACATGACAATGCCAACACTCACTGCATTGACCTTTCTAAGCCCAGTTACCTTTGGACATCAGACCCAAGATCTCTAACTGACGCCAATTTATATACTTTTCAGACCACTTGCACCAAAGGTCCGGATTACTCTGCAATGCTTCGGCATACACACGATACTCGGAAGATCCCGCGTAGTGCTGTTTGCGCGCCATTTCCTCGGCCGTTTTGGTCGAAAGCGTGTTCAAAAATTTCGCGTGTAATAAAATACCCGAGGCTTTTTCACCGCCCCACTCGTCGTAAACGAGGTTCAAGCCGCGCGGTAAGATCATATGAGTTGAACTGACGTAAGCATAACTTTTATCCCACTTAACCAGCGGCACTTTGTTAAGTGCGGGGGCTTTATCGGGTTCGTCCGCAAAGAACATGCGTGCGCGTGGGCCGCCTTGAACCCAAAGGTTCCCGTACTCGTCATTGCGGTCCATCATGTAGTTGCCGGAATCAAACCAGCACGCGATATCCATCGGGTCTTGGCCTGCGACGTAGGAATGATCCTGAACACCGCCCTTGGGATACATATCAAGCAACATTGCACCAAAGCTGCGGATGCCCGAATTATCCAGCCAATCCGTCAACGCACGCACGGACCGCGTATCGCAAAATGGGAAGACGAAAAACTCGTCAGGATCAACGACCAGCGTCCAGTGATCATGCGCGTATTTGTGCTGAAGGTAATTCATCCAATCAACGCCATATGACGCGTTCTTGTAGCTACCTTTCGTGTACCAAAGCGAGACATCCTGCTGCCCCAACAGATGGTCACGCGAATTGTCCGTGCTGCCATTGTCTACGAATAGGAAATGATTCACACCCAGCGCACGGTAGTACTTTAGAAAATAGGGAAGCCTTACGGATTCATTTCGCATGGTCGACACCAAAAGTATGTCGCCGGTGTTGATGCGGTTGGTATGATCCTGGATAGCCTTAAGCTCTCGGGACTTGCGCAAAGAACGCAGGATTTTCCGACGTCGCCGAAGGCGCATTTTGTAGGAATCCCAAATACTCACTGTCTGCCCTGCTACATTTAGTAGTTATTGTTACCTTCAACTACGATTACGAGGGTAACTTTTCCAACAATTTCAGCATCAATTAGATGTTACGTTGAGGTTAACGTTGGGTAAAGACCACAAACAGGCTAGTTTATCGCGTTTTTTGAACTGATCAGTTCAAATTTTGTAAGCTTTTCAGTGCCCTCATAGCGTTCTGATGCCTCGTCATACATATTCGGTTGCGATGCGATTTGGTCGTAATATTCCGTAAATTTCTTTGGGTCTGTGAAATGCTGCCCGCGCGCGCGTTCTGTTTCTGATTTGGAAACAATCGAAGGCAGGAACTTAGTATGGAGCAAAACTCCGCAAGGGCGCGTATCACCAGGTCCGTCGTAGAAATAATTTAGGATTGGCGGCAGCATCGAATGGGTAGAATTGACGTAACAATAGCGTCGATTCCATTTCACAAAGGGCAGCTTGTTAAGTGTCGGTGACCGCTCTGGGTTGTCAGCAAAAAACACCCTCTCACGGGCGCCTCCCTGCACCCACAAATTTCCAAGAGGTTCCTGTCGTCGCGCGCGATACGGCCTTTTGTCGAAATGCGTCAGGCTATCCAACGGTTCATCATTGGTCGGCTTTTCCTGCGCCCCCAATTCCCCGTCTGGGTAAAGATCAAGCATCAATGCACCCATCGCAGTTTGCCCTTTAGCGTCCAACTTCTGACCCAACTCATGCAACCGAACATCGTCGCTGCCTGCGTAGTTCAGCAGTTCGTCCGCATCGACCGTCACGCACCAATGCCCATGCCCGAACTTGATCTGCAGCCAAGTCACCCAGTCCAACCCAAACCGAGAGGTTTTGTAGCTGGCGTTTGTTGCCCAAAGGGATACGTCTGTTTGCTGCACAAGGGTTTCGCGTGTGCCGTCATCGCTGGCGTTATCGACTATCAAGAAGTGTGACACACCCAGCTTTCGATAGTGCCTCAGGAAATGATCCAAACGCTCGCGTTCATTGCGCATCGTGGCAAACAGCAAGATGCCGTCTGAATCGATGGTCTTGGTGCGATCTGCGACTGTCTTCAATTGCCAGCGTGATCGAAACGACCGCCAAAGCAGCCTCCGTCGTTTCCAGCGCAGCTTATAGGCCGTCCATATCGAAGGGGTCTGCGGTGCGGTCATGCCATCCTTATTGGTCGTAATGCCCATTCTGGTGCCAACGCCATGCATCAGCGATCATCGAAGCCATGTCAGAGCGTGTCGATTTCCAGCCTAGCTCGGTAACAGCGCGAGAGGAACCTGAAACCAGGCGGGTACAATCCCCAGGCCTGCGTTCACCCTCAACTATTGGGACATCGCGATTGGTCACGCTGCGCGAGTTGTCCACGACTTCGCGCACCGAAAACCCGTTGCCTGTGCCGAGATTAAATACTCGGCTACCCTTTTTGTCCTCTAACCACTTGATCCCAAGAACATGCGCATCGACCAAATCGCAAACGTGCACATAGTCACGAATACAGGTGCCATCTGGCGTGTCGTAATCCGTGCCAAAGATCGTCAGCGCGGGGCGTTTGCCGTCAATCGCATCGAGCATCAGAGGGATCAAATGCGTCTCGGGTTGGTGAAACTCACCCACCTCGGCCTCGGGATCAGCGCCAGCAACGTTAAAGTAACGAAATATAACGCTTTTCACCCCGTGCGAGGCTTCGAAATTCTCAAGAATATCCTCAATCGCGCGCTTTGATGCGCCATAGGAATTCACTGGTTTCTGGGGGGTGTTTTCGTCAAGTACGATATTATCATGTTCGCCATATGTGGCACAGGTTGACGAGAAGACGACATTCAAGCATCCAGAATCGGCGGCGGCTTCGATAAGGTTAAGCGACCCGGAAACATTGTTGCGCCAGTATTTGCCCGGATCAATCATGCTTTCCCCAACCTGAGAAAGCGCTGCGAAGTGCATCACGGCCGCCGGTTTGTGCTTTTTAAACACCTCGTCCAGCCGCGCCCGATCAAGCAGATCTCCCTGCTCAAATGGACCGAACTTCACGGCGTCCTGCCAACCGGTACATAGGTTGTCGAAAGTTACTGGTGTATAACCAGCTGCAGCCAAAGCTTTACAGGCGTGAGAACCAATGTAGCCCGCCCCGCCTGTTACCAATATTTTTGTCATTGAAAATCTCGCGTATTGAATACGCGTGAAACTTACTCTGCCGCTTGCTCCATGGCCATATGCTCATGCAAGAATAAGCGAAGTTCATCACGAAGATCGGCGCGTTCCAGCGCAAAGGCGACCGTAGCCTGCAAAAAACCAGCCTTGGAACCGCAGTCGAAACGTTCACCTTGGAAGCGATAGCCGTAGACACCGCGCCCTTCAACAATTTCGCGCGCGATTGCATCAGTCAGTTGGATCTCTCCGCCAGAACCTTCTTCGGTTTTCTCAAGGTTCTTCAATACTTCAGGAGTAAGAATATATCGGCCAATCACAGCTAAGTTAGAGGGCGCGGAATCAGCTTCGGGTTTCTCAACCATACCTTTGACCGAAACCAACGAGCCCATATCCTCTTTCACATCAAGAATACCGTATGAGGAGGTCTTTTTAGACGGAACCTCCATCGCAGCAACCATTGAACCACCGGTTTCCTGATGTGCATCAACCATCTGTTTGAGACAGGACGTTTCAGCAGAAATAACATCATCGGGCAACATAACCGCGAAACTTTCGTCAGGTCCAATCAAACGACGGGCACACCAAACAGCGTGACCAAGACCACGTGCTTGATGCTGGCGGATGTAGGCGATTTGGCCACTTGGCATATTGGTCTCTTTCAGAGACTCAAGAAGCGCCATTTTTCCCTTGGCTTTCAATGAAGCTTCGAGAATCGGGGATTCATCGAAATAGTCTTCCAGCGCACTTTTCCCGCGCGACGTGACGAAAATAAATTCCTCAATCCCCGCTTCGCGTGCTTCCTCAATCGCGTACTGGATCAGCGGTCGATCGACCAATGTCATGATTTCTTTGGGAACCGATTTGGTCGCTGGCAAGAATCGCGTACCAAGCCCCGCAACGGGAAACACGGCTTTGGTGATTTTTCTCGGTTCAGTCATCATAAACTCTCACAATACATTCGAATAACAAAACGGCGACAATCGTCGCTCGGTACACAATCATTCGTTTGACTTAGGATTGTGACATATTTCGGGTCAGTTAGTGACAAAATAATTAATGCCCCTACCTAAGTCATCGTCTCTTATGTATACAATTTTACACTAGGAGAATAGGCAATGAAGTAGGGATTTGCATACCCATCTTTACCGTATCGTAAGTCGGTGTGGTCATCGAACCGTACAACTTTGCCGCCTGCGCCTGTTAGAACAGCGTGTCCAGCTGCTGTGTCCCACTCCATTGTGCGGCCCAAACGGGGGTAAATATCCGCTTCGCCTGAGGCGATAAGGCAAAACTTCAATGATGACCCTGCGCTTTTCATGTCGGCGACATTGTACTTAGAAATGTAGTCATCCGTCGCTTGATCGCGGTGCGATTTTGAAGCAACGACCATCAATCCATCGTTGTTCGCTTCCGATACGCCAATCGGCTTGGTGTCTCCGATTTCAGTTTTTAACAGGGGGCCTGTTTCTTCAACAGTTGTGCCATCCGCCAACGTAAAGAACATCCGACCCTTTGCAGGGGCATATACAACACCCCGTGTCGGCGTGCCGTTTTCAACGTAAGCAATGTTGACGGTGAAGTCCCCACGACGGTGAATGAACTCTTTCGTACCGTCCAGTGGGTCAACGATAAGAAACGTGTCGCCGGTCAACGCGTGGGAATCTGATTGCTCTTCCGTAATCAGTAGCTCGTCGGGAAAGTCTGCCGTCAGTCCTGCCGATATCAACGCGTCAGCCGCTTCATCTGCTTCGGTAACAGGACTATCGTCCGACTTCGTTTTGACCTCAAACTCAGGCGAATTGTAGATTTCCATAATCTTGTCGCCCGCCTCAAGTGCCAAACGGCGCATCACCACTGTAAGTTTTTCGTAATCCAAAAAATTGTCCTCAAAATTGTGCTGCAGCCATTCAGTTGCCACAAAGAATTTACTCACTTATGCTCTGCCATAAAGGGATCATCAAGAATTCCCTGTTATATCCAGGCAAAATCTGAGCGACCCTTATGTTTCAGCAAACACGCAGAAAAACACAGTTCCAAGCCTTCCTCGGCTTGGCCGAACTTCTTTACCACGCAACGGTACGCAATGTCCGCTCAAACCATGGTAATGCAATAATTGGTCTTGTGTTGCAGATCTTGCAGGCCGTGATCATGCTCGGTGCATTTTACTTCATGTTCATGGTCTTAGGTTTGCGGGGTTCAGCTATCCGTGGGGATTTCCTTCTCTATTTATTGAGTGGGATTTTCCTTTTCCTTACACATAACAAGGGGATGTCATCAGTGCTTGGCGCTGAGGGGCCGACATCAGCTATGATGAAGCACGCCCCCATGAACACAGCCGTCGCAATCGGGGCATCAGCGCTTAGCTCGCTGTACACCAGCATTTTGGCCATGTTTACGATGATGTTCATCTACCACATTGTGGTCACGCCAATCTGGATGCCACACCCCATGGCAGCATTTGGGATGTTGCTGCTCGCTTGGGCGTCTGGTTGTGCAATCGGTATGATTTTTTTGGCTGTCAAGCCTTGGTTTCCCGGCTTTGTAAATGTCGTTTCAACCTTTTATCTTCGCGCCAACATGATCTCATCCGGCAAAATGTTTCTAGCGAACACCTTGCCTTCAAGCATGTTAGCCATGTTCGATTGGAACCCATTATTTCACTGCATTGATCAGGCCCGCGGCTTTGCTTTCGTCAATTACTTTCCGCATAACAGCAACATTTCCTATCCATTAAAGGTCACGGTCGTCTTACTTATGATCGGCTTGATGGGTGAATTCATAGCGCGCAAGAGGATGTCTCTAAGCTGGAGCGCTCGTACCTAATTGACCACACGAAGAGTTAGGTTCAGCCGCCCACCATCTCTCAGCAACCGTGAGCTGCCAAACCTAATTTGTTCGATACCGTGATACGCCATGCGCGCATTGCCATCCAAAACCGCCACATCGCCCGAGCGCAGCCAGATTGAAGCCGACTCGTCGCTACGTTCGCGCCCGCCAACCCTAAACAGGGCCTCGTCCCCCAAGGACAGCGACAACACAGGCTGAGATGCGTCGGCTTCATCCTTGTCTTGGTGCATCCCCATTTTCGTGCCCTCGCCGTAGTAATTTATCAAACAACTCTGAGGATCGCTGGCTGAAGGAACCAATCTTGCCCACATATCCAACAACCGCGCTGGAATTGGCGGCCAATCCGACCCGTCGCTTTGCGTGGCCTCGTAGCGATATCCGGTCGCATCACTGACCCATCCGAACTGTCCAGCAGCGGTCGTTCTAACTGACATCTGCTTGCCCGTGGGCGTCATCAGGCGCCGAAATGGTGCAAATCGGACCAATTCACGTAATTCTGCGACCAAAGATTCTTGCTCTGGACGGCTGAGAAAACCGGGCAAAATGCGCGCACCATTGATGTTCAACCACTCAGACATTGTTAACCTTTGCCAAAACATTCACTTTTTACAAGATTCTGGGCATTTGGACCCTTCCATACGCTTGCAGCGCGAATTTCGCATCCTTATATACCCAGAGAAGCGTGACGGACCTATGCAATAGACCGTCGCTCCGTGATCGGGATTGAACGCCAAATCTGGGTTCAGTCCTTAATTATCGCCTAAGTAAGAGGGATCTTAATCATGGCCAAAGTAATTGGTATCGACCTTGGTACGACAAACAGCTGTATCGCCATCATGGATGGTTCGCAGCCTAAAGTGATCGAAAACGCAGAAGGCGCGCGTACAACGCCGTCAATCGTTGCGTTCACCGACGACGAACGTCTCGTCGGACAGCCTGCTAAACGTCAGGCAGTGACCAACCCAGAGGCAACCGTGTTCGCGGTTAAACGTCTGATCGGTCGTCGTGTAACCGACGCAGAAGTCACCAAAGACAAAGACATTGTTCCATTCGACATCGTCGATGGCGGCAATGGTGATGCATGGGTTGAAGCTAAGGGCGAAAAATACAGCCCATCGCAAATCTCAGCTTTCATCCTTGGTAAAATGAAAGAAACCGCCGAGAGCTATCTTGGCGAAGAAGTTACCCAAGCGGTTATCACCGTTCCTGCGTACTTCAACGACGCCCAGCGTCAGGCAACAAAAGACGCCGGCAAGATTGCTGGCCTCGAAGTTCTGCGCATCATCAACGAGCCGACAGCGGCTGCGTTGGCATACGGGCTCGACAAAGAAGAAACCAGAACCATCGCGGTCTATGACCTCGGCGGCGGTACTTTTGACGTAACCGTTTTGGAAATCGACGACGGCCTATTCGAAGTTAAATCAACCAACGGCGACACGTTCCTTGGTGGTGAAGACTTTGACATGCGCATCGTCAACTATCTTGCCGACCAGTTCAAAAAAGAGAACGGCGTTGATCTGACCAAAGACAAGATGGCCCTCCAGCGTCTGAAAGAAGCTGCTGAGAAAGCCAAGATCGAGCTGTCATCTTCTAGCCAGACTGAAATCAACCAGCCGTTCATCTCGATGGACCCTAAATCTGGTACGCCTTTGCACATGGTCATGAAGCTGACCCGCGCAAAGTTGGAATCACTGGTCGGCGATCTGATCAAAGCATCGATTAAGCCGTGTCAGGCTGCCTTGAAGGACGCTGGTCTTTCGACATCAGACATCGACGAAGTCGTTCTTGTCGGTGGTATGACCCGCATGCCGCGCGTTATCGAAGAAGTCTCAAAATTCTTCGGTAAAGAGCCACACAAAGGTGTGAACCCTGACGAAGTTGTTGCTTCTGGCGCGGCTATTCAGGCTGGTGTTCTGCAGGGTGACGTTAAAGACGTTGTTCTTCTCGACGTTACGCCTCTGTCGCTTGGTATTGAAACTCTTGGTGGTGTGTTCACGCGTCTTATCGACCGCAACACAACAATCCCAACCAAGAAGTCTCAGGTATTCTCGACTGCCGAAGACAACCAGAACGCCGTGACTTTGCGTGTGTTCCAAGGTGAGCGCGAAATGGCTGCGGACAACAAGGTCCTTGGTCAATTCAACCTCGAGGACATTCCTCCGGCACCACGTGGCCTACCGCAAATTGAAGTGACCTTTGACATCGACGCCAACGGCATCGTGTCGGTTGCCGCAAAAGATAAGGGCACAGGCAAAGAGCAGTCGATCACCATTCAGGCATCGGGTGGTCTTTCTGACGAAGACATCGA
>ENA-UZWZ01030777-UZWZ01030777.1-metagenome-genome-assembly--contig:-Day-4-25m-contig-30777_pt1 | contig 11056 bp, 5 predicted proteins | sample MGYA00260346_ERZ794906 | MGnify/ENA metagenome assembly ERZ794906 | reverse complement strand
TAAAGTAACTCGCGTCGTGTCAGCAGTAGCGCAACAAAAATAATCAATAAATAATATAAAAAAGGAGTAAATATCATGGCATTATCAAATGAAGATATTTTAAATGCAATTGCAGACATGTCTGTAATGGACGTTGTTGAATTAGTTTCTGCAATGGAAGAGAAGTTCGGTGTAAGTGCGGCAGCAGTAGCAGCAGCACCTGCAGCAGGCGCAGCTGACGCTGGTGAAGCGGCAGCTGAGAAAGACGAGTTTGACGTTGTAATGACATCATTCGGTGATAAGAAAGTTGCTGTTATTAAAGCGGTACGTGGTATCACTGGTCTAGGTCTTAAGGAAGCGAAAGACATGGTTGAATCTGCACCTGCAGCAATCAAAGAAGGCGCAACTAAAGCAGAAGCTGAAGATTTAAAAAAGCAGCTTGAAGAAGCTGGTGCTAGCGTAGAACTTAAGTAATAAGTTTTGCGTAAAAACCCAAAATCCCCACTAGGGGATTTTGGTGTTTATTGCATTTGCACACTTTATTGGGTGCATATTTCAACCTATTTTTTTAAATAGGTTGAATTTATTTTAAGAAGATAATAACTTCTTAACCAAATTAGAACGACTAATACGAGGTATTCATGGCTTATTCATTTACGGAAAAAAAGCGAATTAGAAACAACTTTGGCTCAAGATCATCAATTTTGACTGAACCAGATTTACTAGCTATTCAAATTGATTCTTTTAACAGCTTTATCCAAGCTGGCAATAAAACTAAAGAAGATGTTGGTTTGCATGCAGTGTTTCAATCTGTTTTTCCTATTACTGCAGTTAACGGCTACGCCGAAATTGAGTATGTTGATTATGAATTACAAGAGCCTAAGTTTAACGTAGAAGAGTGTAAGTTACGTGGTGTAACTTTTGCCTCTACATTGCGCGTTAAGCTTAACCTGGTATTGTTCGATAAAAATGGCTCTACGCTAAAAAAGAAGCGTAAAGTTAAGCAAATCATTGAAGAGGATGTTTATTTAGGTCAGCTACCATTAATGACTGATACAGGTACTTTTGTTATTAATGGTACTGAGCGTGTAGTGGTTTCTCAATTGCACAGATCACCAGGTGTGATCTTTGAGCACGATAAGGGTAAAACTCACTCATCTGGCAAGATCTTATTCTCATCACGTGTAATTCCATACCGTGGTTCATGGCTAGATTTTGAGTTTGATCATCATGAGCATTTGTATGTTCGAATTGATCGTCGTCGTAAATTGCCGGTAACAACTTTGTTGCGCGCAATGGGCTTGTCTAGTAGTGAAATTTTAAGCACTTTCTTTGAGTTGTCATCAGTTAAGATGAAGGCTAAGTCTTGTGATTTAGGCATTAAACCTTCACGCTTACGTGGCACCATTGCTGAGTTTGATTTGTTGGCTGGCAAAGATGTTGTGGTTGAAAAAGGCCGACGTATCACTGCTAAACACATTAAGCAGTTAGATGCAGCTGGGGTTAGGGCAATTTCTGCACCGCTAGAATCATTAATTGATAAAGTTATCTCAAATGACATTATTGATACAGAAACAGGTGAAATTTTAATTGCGACAAACACAGTGATCTCTGAAGATGTTTTAGAGATGTTGGTATCTAATAAAATCAAAAAGTTTGATGTACTTTACATTAATGAATCAGAGACGGGTGCGTACATTTCAGATACTTTGCGTTTAGACGAGACTGAAACTGAAATTGAAGCGCGCATGAGTATTTATCATGTAATGCGCCCAGGTGAGCCAGCTACTGAAGATGCGGTTAACTTGTTATTTAACAATTTATTCTTTAAGAATGATCGTTACGATTTGTCAAAAGTTGGTCGTATGAAGCTTAATCGACGTTTAGGCATTGAGTCTGAAACGGGCGAGCATGTGCTGACTAACGATGATATCTTAAATGTAATTAAGTTGTTAATTGATATTAAAGATGGTAACGATTCAGTTGATGATGTTGACACTTTAGCAAACCGTCGTGTAAGAGCAATTGGTGAAATGATTGAAAACCAGTTTAGAATTGGTTTGGTTCGTGTTGAAAAGGCTGTTAAAGAAGGGCTTAACCTTGCTGAAACAGATGAGTTGACACCACAAGACTTGATTAACTCTAAGCCAGTATCAGCTTCGGTAAGAGAATTCTTTGGTTCTTCACAACTGTCACAGTTTATGGACCAGGTAAACCCATTGTCAGGTGTAACACACAAGCGTCGTATCTCGGCATTAGGTCCTGGTGGTTTAACGCGTGAGCGCGCTGGTTTTGAAGTGCGTGATGTGCATCCATCACACTATGGTCGTTTATGTCCAATTGAAACGCCTGAAGGTCCAAACATTGGTTTGATTAATACGCTAGCTGTTTATGCAAAAACCAATGATTACGGCTTCTTAGAAACACCTTATCAAGTTGTTAAAGACGGCAAAGTAACTGACGAGATCGTCTACATTTCAGCGATTGATGAAGTATCACACACTATTGCGCAAGCAAATGCAGGTGTAGATGAAAAAGGCCAATTGATTGATGACTTAATTTCTTGTCGTCATAAAAATGAATTTGTATTGGTTGATTCAAATGAAGTTACGCTAATCGATATTGATTCTAAGCAAATTTCATCAGTAGCTGCATCACTAATTCCATTCCTTGAGCATGATGATGCGAACCGTGCATTGATGGGATCAAACATGCAACGTCAAGCGGTACCAACTTTGCGCGCTGAAAAGCCATTAGTAGGTACAGGTATTGAGCGTGTTGTGGCAACAGATTCTCGAGTTTGTGTTACTGCTAAACATGCAGGTGTGGTTGAAGCGGTCGATGCATCACGCATTGTTATTCGTGTTGATTCTAAACAGGCAAAAGCAGGCGAGTTGGGTGTTGATATTTACAACTTGACCAAATATTCACGCTCTAACCAAAACACATGTATTAACCAAAAACCATTGGTTAATGTTGGTGACAAAGTTGCCCAAGATGACGTACTGGCTGATGGTCCTTCAACAGACCTAGGTGAGCTGGCATTAGGTCAAAATATGAAGATTGCCTTCATGCCGTGGAATGGTTACAACTTTGAAGACTCTATTTTAATTTCTGAAAAAGTGGTTAAAGACGATCGTTACACGACCATTCATATTGAAGAGTTAACCGCTTATTCACGTGATACTAAGTTAGGTCCTGAGGAAATTACAGCGGATATTCCAAATGTAAGCGAATCAGCATTGGCTAAGTTGGATGAAGTTGGTGTGGTTTATGTAGGTGCTCGTGTTAAGGGTGGCGACATTCTTGTCGGTAAAGTAACTCCTAAGAGTGAAACAGTATTGTCTCCAGAAGAGAAATTATTACGCGCCATTTTTGGTGAAAAAGCCAATAATGTAAAAGATTCATCATTGCGTATTGGTGCTTCTAAATCAGGTGTGGTTATTGATGTTCAGGTCTTTACCCGTGACCGTGTAGAAAAAGACTCTAGAGCGTTAAGTATTGATTCAGATCGATTAGAGAAGATTAAGAAAGATATCGATGACGAATTCGGCATTATTGATGGCGATATTTACCGCCGTGTTCGCTTAAAGCTTTCCGGTAATGTGATTACTAAAGCGGTTGGCGATATTAAAGCAGGCGAAAAGCTGAATGCTAAGCTAATGAAAAAGCTTGAAAATAAAGAGATTGCCAAGATTAAGGTTGAAGATGCGGCTGTTAATAAGGAAGTAGCTGCGTTGGTTAAGCAGGCAAAAGCTAAGCAAGTTGAGTTTGATAAATTCTTCGAAGAAGAAAAAGCTAAGATTAATGAGGGTGCTGAATTACCACCAGGTGTTATGAAGATGGTTAAAGTTTACGTGGCAACACGTAAGACGCTTCAAGTAGGTGATAAGATGGCGGGACGTCACGGTAACAAAGGTGTTATCTCGCGCGTTTCTCCAGTAGAGGATATGCCTTACTTAGCCGATGGTTCAACAGTTGATGTGGTACTTAACCCATTGGGTGTACCATCTCGAATGAATGTTGGACAGGTGCTTGAGGTTCATTTAGGCTATGCTGCTAAAGGCTTAGGCTTTAAGATTGCAGCAATGCTTGATGAAAAACGCACTGAAATGGTGGCCGAAATTAGAGCATTCCTTGACAAAGTTTATAACTCGTACGGTAAGCAAGAAGACCTGACTAATTTTAGCGACGAAGAGATTATTGAACTGGCTAGAAATTTAAGAGGTGGTGTGCCAATGGCAACACCGGTGTTTGATGGTATTAAAGAAGCTGACATTAAGTCACTACTTAAATTAGCAGACTTGCCGGAATCTGGACAAGAGCAATTGTACGATGGTCGTACGGGTGATGCGTTTGATCGTCCGGTTACGGTCGGCTACATGCACATGTTGAAACTTAACCACTTGGTTGATGATAAGATGCATGCGCGCTCTACTGGTCCATATTCATTAGTGACACAGCAGCCATTAAGCGGTAAAGCACAGTTTGGTGGTCAGCGTTTCGGTGAGATGGAAGTATGGGCGTTGGAAGCTTATGGTGCAGCACACACATTGCGTGAAATGTTAACGGTTAAATCAGACGATGTTGCTGGTCGTGCGAAAATGTATAAGAGTATTGTTGATGGTAAGAATTTAACAGAGTCAGTAATGCCAGAATCATTTAATGTACTTATTAAAGAGATCAGATCATTAGGTATTGATGTCGAGTTGGAACAATACTAATTAGGAGAGTAAAGTGAAAGATTTATTAACGATATTAAAGCAAGAAAACAAAGAGCAAGAGTTTGATGCCATTAAAGTTGGTCTAGCTTCTCCTGAGAAGATTCGTTCGTGGTCATATGGTGAAGTTAAAAAGCCTGAAACCATTAACTACCGTACTTTTAAACCAGAACGCGAAGGTTTATTCTGTGCGAAAGTATTTGGCCCAATGAAAGACTTTGAGTGTTTGTGTGGTAAATACAAGCGCATGAAGTTCCGTAATGTTGTTTGTGAAAAGTGTGGCGTTGAAGTTACTTTTTCTAAGGTTCGTCGTGAGCGCATGGGTCATATCGAATTAGCAGCACCGGTTGCACATATTTGGTACCTTAAGTCGTTGCCGTCACGTCTAGGTTTATTAATGGACATGACACTTAAAGATATTGAGCGTGTTTTATATTTTGAAGCATTTTTGGTAACTGATCCTGGCTCTACGCCATTGGTGCACAAGCAGTTGTTAACAGAAGAAATGTATTTTGATGCATTAGATGAATTTGGTGACGATGAGTTTGAAGCGAAAATGGGTGCGGAAGCAATCCAAGATGTTTTAGCAGAAATGCAGCTTGAAAAAGAAGCGGCCAATTTGCGTGAGGATAGTTTAAATACTAAGTCTCAAACAAAACTTAAGAAATACAACAAGCGTCTTAAGCTAATCGATTCTTTGATTCAATCAGGCAATAAGCCGGAATGGATGATTCTAAAAGTATTGCCAATTCTTCCGCCGGATCTACGTCCATTGGTACCGTTAGATGGTGGTCGTTTTGCAACATCAGATTTAAATGATCTTTATCGTCGTGTTATTAACCGTAATAACCGTTTGGCTCGTTTATTAGAGCTTGATGCGCCAGAAATTATTGTGCGCAACGAAAAGCGTATGTTGCAAGAAGCGGTGGACTCATTAATTGATAATGGTCGTCGTGGTCGTGCGGTGATGGGCAACAACCGTCGTCCGCTTAAGTCAATTTCAGACATGATTAAGGGTAAGCAAGGTCGTTTCCGTCAGAACTTATTGGGTAAACGAGTTGATTACTCTGGTCGTTCGGTAATTGTTTGTGGCCCATACCTTAAGCTACACCAGTGTGGCCTACCGAAAAAAATGGCATTAGAGTTGTTTAAGCCGTTTATTTATAATCGCTTACAAGCCAAAGGCTTGGCATCTACCATTAAAGCTGCCAAGAAAATGGTTGAAGCTGAAACACCTGAAGTGTGGGATATTTTAGAAAAGGTGGTGCATCAGCATCCAGTCATGCTTAACCGTGCGCCAACTTTGCACCGTTTAGGTATTCAGGCATTTGAGCCGCTTTTGATTGAAGGTAAGGCGATTCAATTACATCCACTTGTTTGTGGCGCATTTAACGCTGACTTTGACGGCGACCAAATGGCAGTACACGTACCATTATCTGAAGAGGCACAACTTGAAGCAAGAACATTAATGCTAGCTTCAAACAACGTATTACACCTTGCAAGTGGTGAGCCAATTATCGTACCTTCACAGGACGTTATTTTGGGCTTGTATTACATGACTCGTGATATGATCAACCAAAAAGGTGAAGGCATGGTATTTACCTCTCCGGCTGAAGCGCTTAATGCGTATGAAGCTGGCCACGTTACCTTGCATGCACAGATCAAGTTAAGAATTCAAGATTACGTTAAAAATGACGCAGGTAAATTTGAGCCAAGCACGAAACGCATTGTAGATACAACAGTGGGTCGTGCAATTTTCTCAAGAATATTGCCAAACGGCTTATCTTACGATTTGATTAATCAGGCAATTTCTAAGAAAGTGGTTTCCCATTTAATTCATGTTTGTTATCGCACGCAAGAACTAAAAGAAACGGTTATGTTTGCTGATCAAATGATGTACATGGGCTTCCAGTACTCAACTAAATCAGGCATTTCTTTCTGCTCTAATGACATGACTATTCCAGATACTAAAGCTGGCATGATTGAAGATGCAGAGACACAAGTTAAAGATATCCAAGATCAGTTTTCTAAAGGTGTGGTAACCGATGGTGAGCGTTACAATAAAGTAATTGATATTTGGTCGCGTACTTCTGAAACTGTTGCAAAGGCAATGATGGATGAAATTGGTTTTGATGAATTTGAAACTAAAGATGGCAAGACAGAAAAGCTAGCCTCGTTTAACTCTGTTTATATGATGGCCGATTCTGGTGCTCGTGGTTCTCCGGCGCAAATGCGTCAATTAGCAGGTATGCGCGGTCTAATGGCTAAGCCAGATGGTTCAATTATTGAAACGCCAATTACTTCGAACTTCCGTGAAGGTTTGAATAACATGCAATACTTTATTTCAACACACGGTGCTCGTAAAGGTCTTGCTGATACAGCGCTTAAAACCGCAAACTCGGGTTACTTAACGCGTCGTTTAGTGGATGTTGGACAAGACTTAGTGATTACTGAAGACGATTGTGGCACTGAAAACGGCATGATTATGAAAGCAGTTATTGACGGTGGTAACATTGTTCAAACGCTAGGTGATGCTGTATTAGGTCGAGTTGTTGCCGAAGATGTATTGATTCCAGATACTTACGATGTATTGATGCCAAAAGGTCACTTAGTGTCACTAGATGATTCTGACAAAGTGAATGAGTTAGGTGTTGAGTCTATTAAAGTTCGTTCTGCAATTACTTGTGATACTCGCTATGGCGTTTGTTCAAGTTGTTATGGTAATGATATGGCTCGTGGTCACAAGATTGGTGTGGGTGAAGCAGTTGGTGTTATTGCTGCTCAATCAATTGGTGAGCCAGGAACGCAGCTTACTATGCGTACATTCCATATTGGTGGTGCAGCATCGGCTTCAACAGCAATTAGTAGTATCAATATCAATGTTGATGGTACAGCGCATTTTGAAAACCTTAAGTCTATCGAAAATGATAATAATGACTTGGTGGTTGTCTCTCGTTCTGCTGAAGTGACCATTAGAAATACTAAGGGTCAGGATGTTGAACGCTACAAGATTCCATATGGTGCGGTTGTTCATGTGCAAGAGGGTGGTGAAGTTAAAGCTAAAGAAAAGATTGCTGACTGGGATCCGCATACACATCCAATCATTACCGAGCAATCAGGTCGTGTTATCTTTGTAGATTTTGAAGAAGGTATTACTGTTAACAGAAATACCGATCCTTTGACGGGCTTAACATTCTTTGAGATGATCGATGAAGCAGAAAGATCTGCGGCTGCGAAAGGCCTTAAGCCAATGATTAAGATGGTTGAAGAAAGTGATTCTGATGTTGTATTGTCAACGCATTACTTGCCGTCAATGGTTAAGATTAATCTTGAAGATAATCAAGTGATTGCTGCGGGTGAAATTTTGGCTAAAATTCCAAAAGATCAGTCTAAGACAAGCGATATCACCGGTGGTTTGCCACGTGTTGCTGACTTGTTTGAAGCACGTAAGGCAAAAGATCATTCAATTCTTGCAGAAGAATCTGGTGTTGTTAGCTTTGGCAATCCAACCAAGAGCAAGGATCGTTTAATTATCACTTCACCAGAAGGTGAAGCGACAGAAATGATGATTCATAAATGGCGCCAAATTAACGTCTTTGACGGTGAAACGGTTGAGAAGGGCGATGTTATTTCTGACGGCCCTTCAAATCCTCATGATATCTTACGTCTATTAGGTGTCGAGGCATTGGCTAACTATGTGGTTAAAGAAGTACAAGATGTATATCGCTTACAAGGTGTAAATATCTCAGATAAACACATTGAAGTGATTGTTAAGCAAATGTTGCGTAAAGTAGAAGTGCTTGATGCTGGCGATTCTAAGTTTGTTAACGGTGAAACAGCAGAATACGCTAGAGTGATTGAGACTAATAAGCAGTTAGCTGCCCAAGGAAAGTCATTGGTTTCTTACCAAAGATTGTTAATGGGTATTACTAAAGCTTCATTAGCAACAGAGTCATTTATTTCTGCAGCTTCATTCCAAGAGACTACTCGAGTGTTAACAGAGGCATCAACCACAGGACGTGTTGATACCTTACAAGGCTTGAAAGAAAATGTAATTGTAGGTCGTTTAATCCCTGCAGGAACAGGTTTTGCTCATCATCAAGAGCGTCGTGCCAATCGCGATGCAAGTATGACACACAGTGCGGATGCTGAAATTGCATTAGCTGCTGAGTTGAGTGAGGCTGAAGAGGCTCAAGAGTAATTCTTAAGTTTTAAAGCTAGCTAAAACCGCATCGAATCTCGATGCGGTTTTTTTATGTCTAAAATCCGTTAAAATGCGCTTATGAACAAAACAAGTTTCAATACCTATGTCGAGCAAGGCTACAACCATATTCCGGTTTTTAGGGAAGTGGTACTTGATACTGATACCGCTTTGGGTTTGTATTTAAAATTAGCAAACAACACTTACAGCTATTTATTTGAATCTGTACAAGGCGGTGAAAAATGGGGTCGTTATTCAATGATTGGCCTGCATGCGCAAACCGTTATTAAAGTATATGATTACGAAATTCAGATAGAGGAAAATGGCACGGTCATTGATCGAATTGACACTAAAGACCCACTTGCTTGGATTGAAGATTATCAGAAGAATTTTAAGGTGCCTGAAATTAATGGTTTGCCTGAATTTAATGGTGGGTTGGTCGGATATTTTGGTTATGAAATCATTCGCTATATTGAGCCGAAATTAAAAGACATTAATCTTAAAGATGAGCTTAATGTCGCTGATATCTTGCTAATGGTTTCCAATGATTTAGTGGTGTTTGATAATTTAGCTAATAAGGCTTTTTTATTAACGCATATCAATCCAAATACTCACACTTATGAGCAAGCATTAGCCCGCTTAGACGACATTGAATCGAAAATTGATCAGCCGTTAGTTAAACAACCTTATCAATCTGACCACTTGAAGTCTGAAGATTTTAAATCAAGCTTTGGTGAGCAAAACTATAAGCAGGCAGTTAGTCGTATTCAACAGTATATTGTAGCAGGTGATGTTATGCAGGTGGTACCTTCACAGCGTCTAAGCGCACCTTATACGGCGCCAGCTATTGAGTTATATCGACAGCTTAGACGACTTAACCCATCCCCTTATATGTATTATCTTAATTTGGATGATGTTAATATTATTGGCTCATCGCCCGAAATTCTAACTCGGGTTGATGGCAATCGTCGAGCAACTGTAAGGCCAATTGCTGGAACGCGTGCACGCGGACAAGATCAAGTGCAAGATTTAGCACTTGAGCAGGACTTGCTGGCTGATGAGAAAGAAATAGCCGAGCACCTCATGCTGATCGATTTGGGTCGTAATGATTTGGGTCGAATTGCAAAAACGGGCAGTGTGAAACTAACTGATAAAATGTTTGTCGAGCGCTATTCACACGTCATGCATATTGTTTCCAATGTGGAGTGTGATTTACAAGAACAAATGAGTGCCATGGACGTGCTTAAAGCCACTTTTCCAGCAGGAACGCTAAGCGGCGCGCCTAAAGTCCGCGCTATGGAAATTATTAATGAAATGGAGCCCTTGAAGCGCAATATTTATTCGGGCGCCATTGGTTATTTGTCATGGCACGGCTGTATGGATATGGCTATTGCTATTCGCACTGCCGTGGTTAAAAACGAGACGCTATATGTGCAAGCTGGTGCCGGCATTGTTCATGATTCTGTACCTCAATCAGAATGGGATGAGACCATGCATAAAGCCATGGCATTGATCAAGGCAGCCGAACAAGTCTAGCGATTATTATTTGTTTTTTTTGAATCTAATTATTAGAGTTTAAAATAACATATATTTGTTGTATAAATATTACAGTCCATTCCAAACCCCTCTATATTAGCACTCTATAAAAGAGTTGCACTTGTTGTATTTTTAATTAAGATAGTTGTTTCTGAATTAATTTTCAACAGTAATTAATCAGTTTTTTAAAAATATAAAGAGGAGAGAAACATGAAGAAAACCATTTCTTCTATCTCAGCGGTAGCCGCTTTAGCAGCATTATTCGTAATGCCACTAGAAGCAGGTGCTAAAGAGATGACAGGCAAAGAGATTGCCTTTGACAGAAAGCTAGGTAATTGTTTAGCATGCCACATCGTTTCCGATGGTGGTCAGCCCGGTAATATTGCGCCCCCATTAATTGCCATGAAAGCAAGATTTCCAGATAAGGCAGCTTTAAGAGCGCAGATTTGGGATGCAACGGTTAAAAATCCAAATTCAATGATGCCTCCTTTTGGTAGACATAAGGCATTAACTGAAGGCCAAATTGATAAAGTCACTGACTTTATTCATTCACTATAATTTCTGGAGAAAAAACAATGAAAAGAAGATTATTCTTAAAAAGCGCAATGGCAGGTTCTGC
>ENA-UZWZ01007461-UZWZ01007461.1-metagenome-genome-assembly--contig:-Day-4-25m-contig-7461_pt1 | contig 11199 bp, 14 predicted proteins | sample MGYA00260346_ERZ794906 | MGnify/ENA metagenome assembly ERZ794906 | reverse complement strand
GGAGAAGTTAACTCTGGTACATTTACACCACAACAAACTATGGATCGTCTTGCAGATGAGATGGACTTAGTTATGTCTCGTATGGAAGCTGCTGATAAAGCTAGTAACGCGTACGGTGGATGTGGACCAAGACTTAATAAACCAAGAGAAGCTTCTTATTGGTTAAATAAAGCTGGTTCACCAAAAGCCAAAGTTAACGAGAAACCTCAAGGTAAAACCATAGCATTTAAAGACGCTTGGAAGTAACCCTAGGTTAATCTAAATTTAAAAGGGGGCATTTATTGCCCCCTTTTTTTAAACCTTAACTATAAATAATAAATATGAGTTTAGAATTAAAAAATGTTGAAAAAAAAATAGGAATAGAAACTCACATATATTCAACTAATCTAAAATTAGAAAAAAACACTATAAATATTCTATTAGGTTCTACACTTGCGGGTAAAACAACTCTTATGCAAATTATGGCTGGTCTGGATAAACCTACATCAGGTGAAATTTGGTTTGATGGTGAAAATGTTACTGGCAAAGAAGTTCAAAAAAGAAATTGTTCTATGGTTTACCAACAATTTATCAATTATCCTAATTTTACAGTTTTTGAAAATATTGCTTCACCATTAAAAATTACTGGTGTGAAGCCTGATGAAATTAAAGAAAGAGTAGGAAAAGTTGCTGAACTCTTAAAATTATCAGCTATGTTAAATAAAAAACCTGATGAATTATCTGGAGGACAGCAGCAGAGAACTGCTTTAGCTAGAGCACTNNGGAGGACAGCAACAGAGAACCGCTTTAGCTAGGGCATTAGTCAAGGACTCAGATTTGATATTACTAGATGAACCATTAGCTAATTTAGATTTTAAACTTCGTGAAGAATTAAGAGAAGAATTACCTAAACTTTTTGAAGATAGAGATTGTATTGTTGTATATGCAACAACAGAACCCTTAGATGCATTGATGATAGGTGGAAACACTGCAACATTGTTAGAAGGAAACGTTATTCAGTATGGAGAAACTTTAAATGTTTACAAAAAACCTGTAAATTTAACTTCAGCTAAAGTATTTAGCGATCCTCCAATGAACATAGCTGAAATAAGTAAAAGTGGAGAAATGTTCAAATTAAAAGATAACAACGTCCAATGGAAATCAAACGTGCAAATTAAAGATGGAAACTATAAAATAGGTATAAGACCACACAATATAACTACATACAAAGAAGGAGATAATTCAGTTGAAATTAACGGAAAAGTTTTGATTTCTGAATTAAGTGGGTCAGAAAGTTTAATTCATTTTACTAACGGAAAACTTAACTGGGTTTCGTTATCAAACGGCATTCAGCAAAAAAATATTGGTGAGAATACAAAATTATTTATGAATGTAGATGAGTTCTTATATTTTGACACAAATAATAGATTGGTAATTAATGGCTAAAATAACTTTAAAAGATTTAAGCCATAGTTATTTGACAAAACAAAGTAACGATGCAGACTGGGCGTTAAGAGGAGTTAATATTGATTGGAAAGATGGGGGAGCTTACGCATTATTAGGCCCTTCTGGTTGTGGAAAGACAACATTATTAAATATTATTTCAGGTTTATTGAAACCAACTAAAGGTGAAATTTTATTTAATGATAAAGATGTAACGACTTTAAACCCAGTTGAGAGAGATATTGCTCAAATATTTCAGTTCCCAGTAATATACGATACAATGACTGTTTATGATAATTTAGCTTTTCCACTTAAAAATAGAGGTCTTTCTAAAACAGAAATTGACTCTAAAGTAAAAGAAATTGGAGAGATGTTAGAACTCACATCAACTCTAAATAATAAAGCTGCTGGGTTAACAGCTGATGGTAAACAAAAAATCTCTTTAGGAAGAGGATTAGTGAGATCAGATGTGAATGTAATTATGTTTGACGAACCTTTAACAGTTATTGATCCTCATTTAAAGTGGGTCTTAAGGTCAAAGTTAAAAGAATTACATCAAAAAATTAACCGGACTATGATTTATGTTACCCATGATCAAATTGAAGCCTTAACTTTTGCAGACCAAGTCGTAGTTATGCATGAAGGACAAATTGTTCAAACAGGTACACCTGTAGAATTATTTGAAAAACCAAAACATACTTTTGTAGGGCATTTTATTGGTTCACCAGGTATGAATATTCTTCCTTGTGAAATTGAAAATGGTCAAATTAATTTTGAAGGAAAGATATTACCGAACAATAACAGTATTAAAAAAACAAATTTTAGTAAAACGCAAGTAGGCATTAGACCAGAATTTATAAATTTTTCGAATGATGGTATTAAAGTAAAGATTAAAAGAGTTAGTGATACAGGCAGACATAAAGTAATTGATACTGAGTGTAGTAGTGGAAGTATTAAAATTTTAGCTAATGCTTCTGCTGAAATACCCAGTGACAACGCACATATAACTTTTGATCAAAAATATACTTATGTATATGGAGATGATTGGATAATTGAATAATGAACAAAACACATAATCAAAAAGCCTGGTTCTTTGTTATTCCTGTATTTATACTTGTTGCGTTCAATGCTGTAGTACCATTAATGACTGTTGTTAATTATTCCTTTCAAGAAACTTTTGGAAGCAATGTTTTTGCATGGGAAGGAACAAGATGGTTCAAAGAAATTTTACATTCTGAAAGATTTCACGCATCTTTAGGAAGACAATTTATATTTACCTTTATAATTCTTCTAATACAGTTACCTCTAGGTATAGCTATTGCTTTAACTATGCCCAAAAAAGGTTGGGGCGTCCCTGTTTGTTTAATTTTAATGTCAATGCCGTTGTTAATACCTTGGAATGTAGTAGGAGCTATGTGGAATATATTTGCTCTTCCAGAAATAGGTTTTCTTGGAAATACTCTAAATTCGCTTGGTTTTGATTATAATTTTACTCAACAAAGTGGAGATGCTTGGTTTACAACTATTCTTATGGATGTTTGGCATTGGACTTCTTTAGTTGTTCTTTTATCTTATGCAGGTTTAAATTCAATTCAGCCAGCTTACTATCAAGCAGCAGAAATAGATGGAGCTAGTAGATGGGATATTTTTAGATATATCGAACTACCTAAAATGAAAAAAGTTTTAACTTTAGCTATACTTTTAAGGTTTATGGATAGTTTTATGATTTATACCGAACCTTTTGTTTTAACAGGAGGCGGTCCTGGTAATGCAACAAATTTTCTATCATTAGATTTAGTAAAAATGGCCTTAGGTCAATTTGATCTTGGACCTGCAGCTGCTATGTCACTTATCTATTTTTTAATTGTGCTTTTAATATGTTGGGTTTTTTACAGCTTAATGATGAAAGATGAGGGTAGAAAATGAAAAAAATAAAATGGGTGGTACCATTATTCTACATAATTTTTTTAATGTTACCTATTTATTGGTTGCTAAATATGTCATTTAAATCAACTACTGAAATTATAAATGTTTATTCATTGTGGCCACAAGATTTTACATTAGATAATTATATAACAATATTTACAGATAGCACCTGGTATATGGGTTATGTAAATTCTATTATGTATACAGTTTTTAATACTATAATTTCTGTATCTGCAGCACTTCCTGCTGCGTATGCCTTTTCAAGATATAAATTTTTAGGTGATAAACATTTATTTTTCTGGCTNNTTTTTCTGGCTTTTAACAAACAGAATGGCTCCACCAGCTGTTTTTGCTTTACCTTTCTTTCAATTTTATTCATCAATAAATTTATTTGATACACATATAGCTATTGCGCTATCTCATTGTCTTTTTAATATTCCTCTTGCAGTTTGGATATTAGAAGGATTTATGTCTGCTGTTCCTAAAGAATTAGATGAAACTGCATATGTTGATGGATATTCTTTTCCTAAATTTTTCTTTAAAATTTTTATTCCTACAATAGCTGCTGGAATAGGTATTACCATGTTTTTCTGTTTTATGTTTTCTTGGGTGGAATTATTACTGGCAAAAACTCTTACAGCTACAATGGCTAAACCAATTGCAGCTATAATGACAAGAACATCAAGTACATCAGGTTATGAACTTGGTTTGTTAGCAGCAGCTGGAAGCTTAACTATTATACCTGGAGCAGTGGTAATTTACTTTGTAAGAAATTATATTGCTAAAGGATTTGCAATGGGGAGAGTATGATTTTTACAAATCTACATGCAGCTGCAAATACTTGGAATACAGTTGGCAAAGCAAAAGAAAAAGGTCTTTTTGATTTTGATTTTATAAAATGGATGGCTTGGACATGGCCTACAGCAAGTTTTTTTATTTTTATAGCTCTTTGCATTACAGTTATGTATTTCTGGGAAAAAAAAGATCCTGGTGGCAGACCAAGAAAAGGAGTTTTAACTCTTAATACAACAAGAGGAGATAGACTTTTTGTATCTTTATTAAGTGCTGCATTTATTCATTTAGCTTGGCTAGGTCTTACAGATTTTAATCTTTGGATAGCTACATTTTTATCGTCTATATTTGCAGTTTTTGTATTTAGGTATGTTTAATTTACAAGCCCCTTCTTTGTTTCAATATTAGCAACAATTTTTTTAAAAGAAAAAGTTGGTATAAGAAGATGGTCAGCAATTTTTATTGGTTTTATAGGAGTATATATAGTTTTAAATCCTGATTTTAACGATTTTGATTTTATGAAGCTTGCTCCTGTTAGAGTTCTTGAATTTTTATCTGCAGGGAAATTTAAAGCAACTAATCACAGAGTTTTATGGAACAAAAGTAAGAGACTTTCTATTCCTTTTTTCTTTGAACCTTCTTATGACTTTAAAATGAATAGATCTTTTTTAAATTTAAAAAAATCTTCATCTAAAAGTCAAATTTATGACAAATTTTTAAACCAATCGTTAAAAAAATTTATTGAGTACCAGCGTTAAAATAATTTAAGTTATTGAAAATTTTTAATTACGTTTTATAAACAACCTATAATTTTAATGTCAAAAGTATTCGATTTATTCATTATAGGTGGTGGTATAAACGGCGCTGGTTTAGCTAGAGATGCTGCTGGAAGAGGTTTGTCTGTTTGTCTCGCTGACAAAGGTGAGATAGGTGGAGCAACATCTTCATGGTCTACCAAATTAATTCATGGTGGTCTTAGATATTTGGAAAATTATGAATTTAAACTAGTTAGAGAGTCTCTCAAAGAAAGAGAAACAATTTACAAAATTGCAAAACCAATTTCAAAACCTATTCCTTTTATCATCCCATATGTTGATAAAATTAGACCTGCATGGTTAATTAAAATGGGTTTGTTTCTTTATGATAATTTAGGAGGCAAAACAATTATACCAAAGTCAAACACATTAGATATTTCAAAAAAATTACCGAATATTCTTAAAAAAAAATATAAAACTGGTTTCCAATATTTTGATATTCAAATTGATGATAAAAAATTGACTAAACTAAATATAAAATCTGCAAAAAAATATAAAGCTAAAGTATTAGAATATAATAAAGTTAAAAAAGCAGAAATTGATGGTAATGAATGGGTCATTCATCTTCAAAAAGGAAAGAAAATAAAATCAAAAATTTTAATTAATGCATCTGGTCCATGGATAAATGAAACTTTAAAAAAAAATATAAAAATAAAATCAAAAAATAAAATTAGATTAGTTAAAGGAAGTCACATTATAACTAAAAAATTATATAAGAAAGATGTTGCATTTACATTTCAAAATACTGACAAGAGAATAATATTTGTAATACCCTATAAAAAAAAATTTTCACTAATTGGAACTACTGAGGTTGAAGTTAAATCGCCTGAAAATAAAGAAATTTCAAAAAAAGAAATTCAATATTTAATTCGTTCAGTAAATAATTATTTAGAAAAACAAATCAGTACAAAAGATATAGTTGACTCTTATTCTGGAATAAGACCTTTAATAGAGGATTTTAATCAAGCTTCCAAAGTTACAAGGGATTATATTTTTGACTTAAATATAATAAAAAAATTACCCCTTCTTAGTATTTATGGTGGTAAATTAACTACTTACAGAAAACTAGCAGAAAATGTCCTATTAGACCTAGAAAAGTTTTTGCCTAAAACTAAAATGGGACCTTGGACACATAAAAAGAATCTTTTTTAGATATCCAGCAGATTAAAAAAGTGTTAATCTAAATATATAAAGCGATACATAACTCATCGTTAAATCCAATACGAAAGCGGGNNGGATCGATCGTCTTTTTTTAAATTAGAAAGTTTAAAGGAGGAAGCATGAAATTTGGATACTTTTGTAATACTACCAACTGGACACACAAGCCATATCACGAACTATTAGATGAAACTAGAGAGATCACAGAATATTGCGATCAGAATAAATGGAATTCAATTTGGTATACCGAGCATCATTTTAACCATGAAGGCATGGAGTCATTAACCAATCCTTTAATGATGGGTGTTGATGCGGCAGCCAGAACTAAAGATATAAGAATTGGACAGGCTTGTAATGTAATCACATTTCATAATCCGATAAGAATGGCAGAAGATATTGCCTTATTAGACCAATTATCAAAGGGTAGAGTTGAAATTGGAATTGGTAGAGGAATTTACGGAAGAGAAGCTATAAATTTAAATAAAGAAGCTGACATGAAAGACCAAGCTAAAAACTTCAGACTGTTTGAGGAAACTTTAACAATTTTAAAAAAAGCTTGGAAAGAAAAATTTTTTAATCACAAAGGTGAATTTTATACTTATCCTGCACCAGATTATGTGTGGCAACATGATATGAGTCCACCAAATAAAGATTTNNCCTATTCATCAAGTTGTAGATGGTATTCGATCTATCGAATGGGCTGCGCAACAAGGTTTAAATATTATTATGTGGATACCAACAGTTAAAGCGTTAAAAATTAAATTTGAAGCTTTCAAAAATGCAAAATCAGAAGCAGAAAAAAGAAATGTACCAATGGGTGAAGGTATTTCTCTAGTAAGAGATATGTTTGTTGCTGATACAATGGAAGAAGCAAAAGAAAAAGCTGGTGAGCATATGGTGAACTACATGAGATGGGTTTGTCATTGGAGAGGTTTAGGAAATCATATGGATCCAGGTGAAGAATTACCTATTACTAAAGGAAAGTTAGATTTACTTAGTTATGATTTTTTACATAAACGAAATATGCTTTTTGGAACTCCAGAATATGTAATTGATAAAATTCATGAATTAAAATCTGAGTTAAACTTACAAAATTTACAAGTTTGGTCAAATTTTCCTGGTATTAAGCATGAAGATTGTATGAAAAGTATAAAGCTTTTTACTGAAAAAGTAATGCCTCACTTTAAAGATGATATTGATACTGAAGTCAAAAAAGTTTCGTGATCAAGCCACATAAGAAAATGACTGGTGGTGAAGCTGCCGTTAAATCTCTAAATAAACAAAATGTTAAACATGTTTTTGGTCTCATTGGCTCAGCTACAATGGAAATGTTTGATGCTCTTTACCATGAAAAAAAAATAAAATTTATTGGTGTAAGAGATGAACGAACTGGAACCCATATGGCTGATGGGTATGCGAGAGCTTCTAATAAACCAGGTGTTATAATAGCTGGACAAAATGGACCTGGAGCTACAAACTTAGTAACAGGAGTAGCTCAGGCAAAAGCTGCTTTTTCACCAGTAATTGCAATTGCTGGATCTTATTCTACAAAAGATAAAATGGAAGATGCATTTCAGGGTCTCGATCAGCAATCTTTATTTACTCCAATTACAAAAAAAACCTGGACTGTTAAAAATTCAAAAATAATACCTAATGTTATGAATGAGGCTTTTAGCCTTGCAATGAAACCTAGAAGAGGTCCTGTTTGCGTTAATCTACCAAGAAACATTTTAGCAGCAACAAATACTTATAAAATCAATACTAATAAGCCCTCTTTTGAAAGTGAGAGCAGTCTTAAAGGTGAAAATAGAAAAATAAAAAAAGCTGCAAAAATTATAAATCAAGCGAGTCAATTTGTAATAATTGCTGGTGGTGGGATTAAATATAACGCTAAATATAAGGAAGTAATCAAACTTGCTGAATTGTTAAATGTACCAATTGTTACAGCGGCTGGTCATGGAGATGCTATTCCTTTTAGTCACAAGCTGAATGCAGGACAGATGGGACCTCGTGGAAATCCTGTTGCATCAAGACTTGTTAAAGAAGCGGATGTTATTTTAGCAATTGGAACTCGATTGGGCTTTAACTCTACTTTTTATTCATATGATAACATAAATAAAAAAGCAAAAATTATTCAAATTGAAATTGAAAAAAAGATGCTTGGAAAATATTTTCCAATAGTTGTTGGAATTAATGCTGATGCAGCAACTGCTACAAATCAAATATATAATGAAATAAAAAAAAACAAATTAAAACTAGATATTAAAAATTGGACTAATTTATATTTAAAGGAAAGAAAAGAATTTTTAATAAATAGGGAAAAAAATGATTTAGGTAAAAATTTTCCTATTCAACCAAAAGGCCTGTTCAAACAACTTCGAAAAGTTTTACCAAAAAATACTGCAATTACTCTAGATGCCGGAACACTTTGTTTACAAGCAACAGATGCCCTGGAATATTATAATCCGCCATCTTTATTTACACCTCTAGATTTTGGTTTAGTTGGTTTTTCTTTTGCATGTGGTCTTGGAGTGAAAATTGCAAAACCCAAAAAGACTGTTGTAAGTCTTATGGGTGATGGTGGTTTTGGCATGACTATATCTGAGTTAAGTACTGCAGTTGAATATGGAATAAACACAACAACTATTGTAATGAATAATCAAAGTTGGGGAGCAGAAAAAGCTTATCAAAAAGATTTTTTTGGGAAAAGATATTTGGGTGCAGATATTGCCAGCCCTTCATTTGATAAAGTTGCAGAATTATATGGCGCAAAAGGATTTAAGGTAAAAAAAATATCTGAAATAAATGAGGCTGTTAAAGCAGCAATTAAATGTAATAAACCTGCAGTAGTTGATGTTGATGTCGATCCTAGTGCATTATATAGTTTTAGAAGAGATAGCTTTAAACATAGGCAAAAATAAATGTCACAAAAAGATATTGGCAATAAAATTCCAATTTACAAATTAAAAGCAGGTAAGGAAGTTGAAGATTATTATGACGAGTGGACTGTTGAAAACAAATATGACAAAGACATGGTTGATTGGAAATATTCTGGACCTCAAGAAACTGTAAATCTTTTCAATAAACATATTTCTAACAAAGATATTAAAATTTTAGATGCTGGTTGTGGAACCGGTCTAGTAGGTATTGAGCTCAAAAAAAATGGTTTTCAAAGATTTGATGGAGCTGATTTTTCACAAAAAATGCTAGATTTAGTACCTGAGAATATTTATCAAAATTTGTTCAAAATTGATCTCAATAAAAAAATAGATATAAAAGATAATGCTTATGAGGGAATAACCTGTGTTGGGACTTTTACTTTTGGCCATGTTAACCCACCTGCATTAGATGAAATGATAAGAATTTGTAAAACTGGATCATTAATTAGTTTTACAATAAATATTGGTATTTATGAGGAATATGGATTTGACAAAAAGATCAAAGAATTAGAAGATAAGAATTCTTGGAAAATAATTGAATTCTTTAAATCAAATTATATTGCAAGCAAAGGGGTAAATGCTTGGCTAGTATTAGCTCAAGTAACTAAATAAAAATTATGGATATTAATTTAAGAAAATTTACAAAATTTGTTGATAAAACTTTTGTTGAAGGTGGTAAGAAGGCAAAAGAACCAGTTATATTGGTTTCTGTTGCTGCTATTTTTAAAAATCCTTGGCATGGTCAAGGTTTTGTTGAAGACTTAAGACCTGCAATTTTAGACCTAGCCCCTAAACTAGGTGATCTATTGGTCCCAGAACTAATTAAAGAAATAGGATCTCCAGAAAAAATATTAGCATATGGTAAAGCTGGAGTGGTCGGATTAAATGGAGAAATAGAGCATGCCTCGGCTTTTATACATACATTAAGATTTGGTAATAAATTTAGAGATGCGGTAGGTGGAACTTCTTATTTAAGTTTTACAAATACTAGAGGGCCTGCTGGATCAAAAATTTCAATTCCAATGATGCATAAAACAGACTCTGGATTACGACCTTATTATTTAACTCATGAATTCACGATACATGATGCTCCATTTGATGATGAAATTGTTATAGCCATTGGTGGTGCTTCAAGTGGAAGAGCTCATGCAAGAACTGGTGACAGATATCAAGATATGAAAGAAATGGGTATTGAGCCTAAGTAATACTTGATGACAACCAGAACTACTGCATCAGGAACATATTATTTCTTAAATCAAAAGAAACAATCAATTCCTATAGTTTTTATTCATGGAGTTGGGTTAACATATGAGATCTGGCAACCACAATTAGATTTTTTCAAAGATTACAGCACTCTTTCATATGACATCTTAGGTCATGGAAAATCATCACTAAACATACAAGAGATTAACTTTGATGATTTTTCTGATCAACTGATTAATTTAATTAATGAACTTAAGATTAATAAAATCCATTTAATTGGTTTTTCAATTGGCTCATTAATTGCTAGAAATTTTGCAACTAAATTTAATGATCGATTACAATCTTTAACTCTTTTAAGCTCAATCTATAAAAGATCAGAGGAACAACAAAAAACTGTTAATGAAAGGTTTGATCAAGCTAAGAAAGAATTAAAACTTTCAAAACAAGCTTTAAAGAGATGGTTTACAGATAGATATTTAGAAAATAATCCCAAAACTTATGAAAAAATAAGTACAATTTTATCTTCGAATAATATGGTTAATTTTTTAAAAGTTTATGAACTATTTGTTAATCATAAAAATGATGAGGATTTTAAAAAAATTAAAGCAAATACTTTGATAATGACAGGAGAATTCGATACTGGTTCAACGATTGAAATGTCACAGGAATTAAACAAAGTAATTGAAAATAGTGAGTTAAAGATTGTTAAAGATGGAAAACATCTTTGTGGAATTGAGTGTGCAGATGATGTAAATTTAGCAATCAAAAATTTTGTAAAAAAAAATGACTAAACTAAAACATTATAAAATGTTCATTGATGGTGAGTGGGTAGACTCTGAAAATAAAAAAACTTTTGAAACTTTAAATCCTGAAAATAATAAACCATGGGCAGTTGTACCGGAAGCTAGTGCAAAAGATGTTGATAAAGCAGTTAATGCAGCACA
>ENA-UZWZ01015935-UZWZ01015935.1-metagenome-genome-assembly--contig:-Day-4-25m-contig-15935_pt1 | contig 11244 bp, 24 predicted proteins | sample MGYA00260346_ERZ794906 | MGnify/ENA metagenome assembly ERZ794906 | reverse complement strand
CCTTTTTTTCTATTGGCTGAAAGAGCTTTGCTGGCTTCACTTCCCGCTGGCTGCGCTCCGTGAATCACAAGCGCGAAATCATCAGAACCCGAAATCGCCAGATCGTCGGTGTGGTCTATCTCCAAGCCAAGCGCGTCAGCCTCGTCCTTGTTGAAGAAAACCTTTGCGCTCTTGGTCATGGTCGCAGGAATTAAATTGTCATGCTTTCCACCACGCGAGCAGGTAAAAACAAAGTTTTTTGGCAGCGCACCCAATGCAGTCGCGTACTCCAGCAAAAACTTAATGCTTTTGGTATAGGAATAAAAAACCACGTTTGGGAAATAGCTTGCCGCTTTCATCCATGCGTTGAAATAGCTTTGGGAATAATAATCGCCGCCGATATGCACACGCAATGTCCCGCCACGCTTCAGGCCCGTGGCTTTTATGCTCTCCACAATTAACTGCGTTTTTTCGGCTGTGCTTTTCTTTTCTTTCAACAGATCGAAGTTACGCCAGCGCGATGCCCTTACTTTGGGAAACCTGTTCTCCATCCCTGCTGCATAGCAGCGAAAGGTAATCCCGTCAACTTCTGTCTGCTGATCCGTGAGCTTCCCCGTTGCCCTGTCCGCTTTAGTTAAGCAGTTTTTTGCGCCGGGGCAACTGTGACCGCTCGGAAGGGAAAAGTGATAGATGCCCTTGAGCTTTGCGTTTTCAAATGATATGTTCAGTAGTTCCATAACTGCAAAAAGTATAATTCAATCAATGATTCGAGTCAACCAAAAAAATGTTTTTTATGCAAATAATTTTTCCCATCCTTCGGGGCTTGTCCCGCTGCAAACAAACTCCCTGTCCTCTGCGCTTACAGTTTTAAGTGCGTCTTGTATCAACGCGCCTTGGTTTAAGTCCCAAAGTTCGCACCCCAATATTGTCACACTATAGGGCTTGCCGGTTACCCGACACGGGCCGGTGAATGTATAGGTGCCGTCGTTGTAGTTTTGGACGTAGCTGCAATTGCTGTGTATGTAACGTGTCATAACGCCCCCGAGTATCTTGTAAAAAAGTCGCCACGTCAACCTAAAAAGATAAGTTTTTTCTGATATTTTTTTAAGAAAAGGCTTGACATCCGCGAAAAAGTATGATTTTAAAAGGTACCTAAGTCGTTGCAGCGCAAGGACTTACGCCGCGGGCGGGGGGCGCCGAGCTAAGTCCTTGATAGTCAGTGACTTACGTCATTGGAATGGGGCGATGACAAAATTATTGTTTTTTTATAAAAGTATAATTATTTATTTATGTAAATTTGTTAATCAGTTGATAGATTTACATGATTATTTAGTATTTAGGTATTTGTAATTCCTTATTTAGGGATTATTTATTTCTTATTTAGTACTTATTTAATTCCCTTTTATTTAGCAATTATTTATTTCCTTTTTATTTATAATTTTCTCTTTTGTAACTGCCTCTACCTTTTTTAGGTGGATGGACGCGCTCCCCCGTGTTCCAGAGGATACGCGCCCTAGGTTTGTCAAGACTTTTATGATGTAAAGATTTCTTTGCCTTCATCGGTCAACCTCCTTCCATTTTGAGTTACTTCAATGAGATTCAGCTTTTGTAGATACACTTCGATACCATTCTGGACAGCAGAACGAGTCATCTGCATTTTGGCAGACAAGTTATACAATCGCAGCATACCGTCACGTTTCAGCACCTCCAATAGCTTCATTTCTATCTTCGTCATACCAAAAGGAAGTATATCCAGCACCTTTTTAAGATTATGCCAATCTTTCACTCCAAAAAAATCATTGCCTTTAGCCTCGCAATAGCTGATGATATGCTTACTCATCTTTTGCGCTGCTCTTGCGTTACCGCGCAATGTCGGCGCGATACGACATAGAATACCCTTCTCAAACTTAATATGTTCAAGGTTCAAGTGGAGAATTTGGGCCAATTCTTCGTGTGTGTAGTCGATCAGATCAATCCTCTCCAACCTATCAATCAGAGCATGGAATAAATCTTGAGGCTCGGTAGTCGCAAAGATAAAACTTATCCTTTTGAAATCTATTGTAAAATTATATCCTTCATAGGAAAATTCATTCATATTCTCCTTATTGGGATTTAATATAGTCAATAATGCCATTGTTACGTCCTTGGGCAGTTCAGAACATTCATCAAACAATATAGTAATGTCGTTGTTGTTCATATAGACATTCATTATTTGCTCAACGAATTGACGCAAGTTCTTAATCGTAGCACAATTTAGCTCAAGGAATGCCTTGGGCTTGAGTGTGTCCGAATCCAGTAAGCATCTAGCAAAAGCCTTCGCCAGAAGCGTCTTACCCGTGCCTTTCGGCGCGGTAAGCAAGAGATGAGGGGCAACGAGAGTTTTCTCGTAACCCCTAATAAAGAATGCCATCTTTCGTTTCGCAGCATCCTGTCCGATAATGTTTGGGAATAATGTAGCAGCAGTAGTAGTCATAGCGGCGATATTATATAATTTAATCTTATCAGAAGTCAAGCACTAATTTACCAATTTTCTATTTGATGGCAAATTGTATCTTCCTTCTTTTCTTCTACTGGTTTTTCCAGTTGTGTTTCCTTGGCTTCGATTTGAGCATCTTCCTTGTCTACAACAAGTGATATATGGTTATTACCAGATACCAGTTTGTGCATATTCAGGAATTTCTTGCTCACCTCAATAACGGCATCCTCCTTAAAGAACTTACTTAATTCTCCTAGAGTTACCCCTGTATATGATGTGCTTCCTTTAGTTTTCATGTTATCCCTCAACGGGAAACTTAATAATAAAGGTTTTCTGGTCAGGAGTCAATGCAAAAAGTTAAAATAAATCAATATGCTTAAAAAGTGAGATTATTTGTAAAAAGTATCCATAAAATTTTATCTTATGTTTGAAAGTTATGAGTTTTTTACATGGTTATATTATTATTTTTTATCTATAATTTTTAATGTTTTGGCCGCTGGGTATTTAGACCAGACTCATTCCTAATTTGCGGTATTTAAGATATATTCATTCACAATTAACCCAGTATTTAAGAGTAATTCATTCATAATTTTTTTTTATGTTTACCCCTATGGAAAACCTGACCAAATATGCAAAAACATTAGTAAAAACGCAATTATAAGTTTTATAAATATCCCGCCGCTCCCCCTATTTCTACCCTATTATTATATTTCCTATCATATTGGGCCGTATTTATACCACATTCATTCCTAATTTTCTTATATTTTATAACTATTCATTCCTAATTAGATAGGGTTAATACATTGGTATACAACAAAAAAAGAGTCCATTTTACTGAACTCTTTGCTATATTTATTAAAAATATAAATTAAACACTCCCTATTATTTTACATCTTTACATCTTTGTTTGATTATCTTTGCTATTCTATAAAGGGATATGGTAGATGTTCTTTCTTCTTCTTATTCCTTCTACTTATGATTCCCCATACCATCCCAATAATTAACGATACTATTAAATACAATTTTTCCTTCTCCTTTTCGATCTTTTCTTATATCAAATAGCGTTGTCATAGGTTCGTTATTATATATAGTCATTCTTTGGGCCTCTATGCCCCTTGTGCGGACGTTTGGACGTTTTCTTGAGGTACGTCAGGGGTATCGTTAGGAACGATGCTCTTATCCTCGTTTTGAGAGAATACATTAGCAATGAACTGGATCTTATCTACAGCATTTGCACCTTGGTTTACCCACTTGTCGATCTCTGTTAAGAAATCGGTATGTTCACCGATTCCTACTGGACGATTAAACAAAGTCAGTAGGTTAGCTACCGACTCGTCTTGCTCTGCAACGTACCTTGAGTACGCTGCCCTATAATATGGATTATCTATTTCGTTCATGTTATCAATCTAATGTTGCCATCTTTTTCTTTTGTGGCAGCAGTAAAGCCTGTCATTACTTCGTATATACGAGATGCCATTACATCATCAACTCCCTTTATGTTTAGCTCTATATAGCGGCGAATGTCCTTAATCTTCTTTGTTTTTATCTTTTTCGGCATAACTAATTACTTTCTTGGCTAACTCATCGCATTGCCTTTCATGTTTTTCGTCAACTAACTGACGCCTCCATTGTGGTAATTCTGCATACAGTTTTTTATATGCTAATTCGTACTTGTTTGCTAATTTATCTTTCATTTTTTACTACTTCCATGTTGTAAACACTAAATTCCTCATCTGCTTTGACTATAACATAATCATGGTATTCGGCGAACTCCTTTTGATATACTGACGCTTCCTCAAACGTCTTGAAGTTGGCATCTGGTACATCGGCATTTATGTCAATGACGTAATACTTGTGCTGATTCTCTCTTGGTAGGTCGAGTTTTAACGGTTCCCCAAACTTGGTAATAGTACAACCGCATAAAAATAAAAGTAATGCGGCGAAAAAAGTATTTTTTACAAATGCTGCCATAAAGCCCATGCTCCTGTTATTAGTACCGATAGGTATATTGCTATAGTGACAATAAAATTCCAATTTGGCATTGCTTTCACCATACCGTCTTTTATCGCTTTTCTGAAAATTCTTTCCGCTGATTCTTCGTCGCATCCAGTTTCCTCCTTTATCTTATCTAAAACTTCCTTCTTGTTCATCTTTTTATTCCGACAACCCAAACTTGAATAGGGTTATTGTTGCTGGCAAAAAAGCCTTCGTGCTGCATATAGTCTATCATTTTATCAACTCTGTTACCTTCTGGTTCTGGCTCATCTTCCCAAATGCGTACATGAACCTCCCAAACATTACTTAAATCATAAACGTATGCCGTCATGCCGTCAAATTTGAAGGCGTGATTCGGTTTTTCGTTTATGTCTTTCATGGGTCGTAAGAGTTTAAGTTCGTTTAAGTTTGTTAAATCTCCTAAATAATATGTATCTTTGTTGTTTTCCTTGTCCATTTTTTAGTGCTGCTCTCCATCATCTTTACGCTTCCCGCTCTGAATAGCTGGGCCTACATACTTATCGCTAGACTCTCGCCGTTTAGGCTTGTAGTGCTTGACCTTCCCGCGCACGGAGGGGATTGCTCCTGCCTCTAATGCTCGTTTAACTGCTTTACTTAACTTTCTCATGTTTTTTAGTGCTGCTCTCCATATAAAACGTCCTCTATGTACCCCAAGGCGTAGGCCGCTTCTTCTGGAGTTGTGTCATGGGGCATCTCGCCGGTAAAGTGCCAAATAGTCTTGTCACTCCACTTCCGCGAACAATCTACTGGTACTTTTAACCATTGAGCAGTATAGTTACCCCATTGTCTAGTCACTCTTTTCCCCGCGAAGTACGCCGTGAATCTTTTGTTCTTTGCGCTAGTTACCCTTACCGTGATTGATTCGGCGGGAAAATCGCTTGTTTGTGATTTGGCAATAATTTTATTTTTATCAATTCTTGGATTGCTATTTACAACTCCATGTTTTTCCCAGTTTATCTTCGGGACTATTTTATCGTACAAGTCCCTGTCAATTTCTGTTTTAATCTGTCTCATGTTGTAGTGTATGTGTCTAGTTTTCAGTCCCATAATTTTTTAATGAGTGATGATGACGAAGTTATCTCCCCTACTCTCGTCTTTTCTTATTGATTTGCCGGTAAGAGTCTCGTAGAGACGAGACAAGGCGATCTTATCAGCTTTAACCATAGGGTTTAAGTCAGAAATCCTTTTCAGAATGTCCTGCTTTAAGTCGCTTATATACCGTGAAGATTCCATATTATTGTGATTGCGAGCCGCGATTGCTGGATTTTTGTCGGTAGCGAAAATGTTCACGCTTGTAAGACTACTCCATTTCGGGAGCAATGTCAACTGTTTTTACTTCTGAATATGCTCTATCCATTATCTCGGAGAGAGTGTCCTTGACGTATTGCCTTCCCCATCTAGTGGTGATGACCGTGTTTTGATGACCTTTTTCAATTGAGACAACTGTATCAAGATTGAACAGTATATCCTCGTTGCTATCCGCATTTGTTAATGTTACTAAATGTGCCATTTTCTATATAAAAATTTACCCTAGTTGCGTTTTTTCCTTCTGTTGTTTTGTGGTTAACGATAAATCCATCTGCTTTAAGCTGCTTGAGATAAAGCCTTGTGATCTCGTTGATGTTTTCCTTGGAGCAATCCCCTAGAAGCGAACATTCTCTCGCTACCGATTTTTGAATATCCCGAATCTTTACTGTTCTCGCTTTTCTTTTCGCTGCCCATAATTTTTGTTTTTCTGGATTTTTCCAATAAACCTTTCCCTTTTTTGAAATGAACCTCACTTTGTTTTTGGGTTATATATTGGTCTATTCTTTTGTCTATCAGTTTATATACGAGTGAGTTCTTCATTCGGGGTAAAATCTTAATTCCAACAACGTAGGGTTTCTTACATCTTCTTTACTCTTTCCTTCTATCCATCCTTGCGCGTCAATTAAAATAGAATCCGATTCAAAGGTTACTGCATGAATCTCAATCTGTAATACTTTCCTTGCAAGCGTGAGCGTATGAGTATAGAGATTATCAAAGTGTATATTCGCTTTCTTGTGTACGCTTTTGGCGCGAATCAATTTACCTTCCGAGGATGATACAACTTTTAGTCTGCCTGTCATTTCGTTTCGTCTAAATTGTTCCCGTAGTTTCTTAATATGGACTGAACAGGATCAGCTACGTTGATAGGGAACTTCGATCCTTCCATGAGAACCTCTGTATATGTCCCTACATATCCCGCCTTATCCTTTTGAGAGTTGCCGCCAATGTCTTTATATGCGGCTTCCTTGAAGCCTATGATCTTTTCTGTATTCAAAGCTATCGTGCCTTGAAAACCGTCTCTGTCTGGCGTTAGTGATAATGTGATATACATATTTTTATTTTTTACGCTTTCTTGGTTGTACTTTTTACATTTATAGCAAGGGCATGAAGGTCATGGGTTTCTTCAAACCAATTAGGATTGTATTGTTGCTGCAACCTTACCCAAGCGTTAGTATAAACTTCCTTCCACTTCTTCCGCATTTCATCATCCCAAGGCCCATCATCCCGCCGCCAATCGTATTGTGGTCTTTCATCCACAACCGTTGGATACTTTGGATGAACAATCCTTTGCGCTCGACTTGGAGAGCATTTGATATGCTTGTCATAAATCAACCAACGATGTATGCCGCTTTTATCCAACTCCCCTGTTTCCAGCCCCAAGTAAACTTGAGAATCCCACTTGCCCTCTATGATCTCGCCGCATACCTCACATTCAATGTCGGCATAGCGATTTAGTTTTGAATCTTCTTTATTCATGCTAATGAGTGAACAAACAACGGTGTAAAATCTCCAACGAAAGCACCGACTACATTAAACTGCATATACTCGTTTGCATCGGCCAAGCTCATGTCATCGTTATTTTTTAGAATGTCCATGCACTTATCGTAATCGTAAACAACTCTGTACGCGCAAGCATCGTACCCTATTATAGCATCATCGAAACCATCGGCAAATAAAGCCTCTTTGTTTACGTCTCCAATAAAGCTACGCTTACTGGAGCAGTCTACATAATGCGGATATTCCTTTTTTTCTGTCATCTCGCTAATAATATAATCTCATTCAAAGTTGTTAAAGCCACATACCATAGGGCAACAAGGACTGATAAACATAGGCAAACAATAATTCCTTTCCATCTCCTTTTCATCCCCCTCTTGGTTTTGTTACTGATGAAACTATATTACTTATGTTTGTCTTTGTGCATCTATCACATTCAAAGGTCATCAAATCTTGACCAAAAGAATCTTCCTCGATGCTCACGAAAGCAACTTCATCGCCAGCGTCCTTCCATTCAAGGCATTCTTCGCACCATACCCAATTTCTTAATTCTGGCTCATTCATGCTTCTGGTATATTCTCTATGCTTTTAATCTCCCATGAGGAAACGAGAGAACCTCGTTTGTCGCTAATCTTAACGTCAGCGCACATTGCTTTTTTACCTGCTTCCTCCGCTTCCAAGACATTCTCTGCCTTGACTGTATAGGAAACATCATCACCATCTACTTTGAATTTTACTATGTATGTCATAATTCTTTTTCTTGAACAATTTCAACATTGTCAGTTTCACCGTAAATGTTTTCGTACATTTCAATTACTTCTTTGTCAGGAATGTTTTTCCAGCCAACGCAACCTTCCCAAAGGGTCGCAAGCAAATCTCTATCTACAAGCCCTTCCCACTCGCTTATGTGGAGGGTTTCACGCATGGCGGCAATATCTTCTTTTGGATATGTCATACCTCTAGTTTAGTGCTTGTTTCGTGTTTTTCTTTACTACTTCACCTTCATCATTTATCTCGCAGTTTGGATAAGATTCACAAAAATCTTTTGGACTTGAGAACTGTACCCATTCACCATCTACTTTGGCAATAAGCGAATCATCTCCACTCCAATCAGGATCATCTTCTTTATTGTCGTACCATATCATGCTTCTAATTCCTTTGTGTGTTTAGACTTTGACATTTTTTCAAATATAGCATCCATATTCGACGCTCTATCTTTTAGGAGTCCTGCTGCTTTCATCCTTTTGATCGTAACCCTAGCCTCCTTCAACTCCTGCTCTCTCGACCAAGACACTTTTCTTTTCTTTGCTCTCCGCACGGCATTGTCAATAGACTCCTTCATTCCTCCTTTTGTTGGATCAGAGTAAGACGAAAAACCAATTTTTATGGGGAGTGAATTTACTTTTTTACAACCACTTGCCCATTCTAGCGAGGGATACTTTCGTCCTTTTTTCAAAGGACTGTCAGCGATCTTGAGATTCCCTTTAGATTCCTCGATAACTCTTTCGATGGTTTGTTTGTCGAGGAGACGATTGTTCGTGGAAAGAGGTTGGAAGTTGGAACCGTAAACGCATTCGTTCCAGTTATCATCGACGGTCACATAGTTGTGAGTTTCTTTTCCTATAAAGATTTTACCGATTCCTCCTTTTCTTCGGCCATCGTTCCGCAAATCTTGAAACCACTTTGCTGCAATGACAACTGCTTGTGAGCGTCCCTTACAAGTAACCAACCTCTCCCATACGAACTCTCCATCTATGTTTCTGGTTGTGGCAGTCTTGGGGGAAGGATAAGGTGAATCTAATCTAATTTGAATAGAGTAAGTCCTGACTCTGTTTGTTGATAACGCTTCGCTTTCTGAAATGGGCGAGCTTGGTAGTTCAATATGTCTTGCTGTATGCTTCATGCTTTGTTTTTTATTCTAAAAATTATTTTTTTTGCTCTGTCTAAATGTTTTTGATCAGCGTCCTTTTTTGTTAAATGATAACCGTGACAATTAGGGCATCTATAGTGCCTTAAAAATTCTCCACTTCTATTAAAACCGCGCACAAGTTCATTCGATGCTTCCTCTACTGAATCATATCTATTCTTGTCAAAGCAACCTTTTTGCAATGTCCAGCGTTGATGGAATGAGTAGCTCATAAAAAATCTCCATCGAAATGAATTATAGTTTCAGAATCTATGGAAGTCGATTCACAAGGAGCATGGGCAAATTGCTGATATAACCAATGTCCATCAAAATGGTGATAGTATTCGCCATCTATCTTAACATAGTAGTCCCATTCTTTACCGTTAGGTTTTGTGTAACAGTCGCTACCGTCAAATCCTCGTTCATAATGATATCCTTCTTTGGTAATTTTCTCTAAAGGTGTAGACTCAACTTCGCAGACTACTCCATCTTCGTTCTCAATCTTTAGGCTCATGCTTCTAATACCTTGCTCCAATAGCGTGAGTTTTTACGGTTCTGGTTCTTGTCCCAATACAAGCATCGCGCCATGTACGGTGCAACGCCTCGCTGCTCGCTTCGCTCAAGCCAATCCGCTTCAATGGTGTTATATAGTTTTGCGTTTTTGGTTTGATTCAATCCATAAATTTGAAACAAATGAGTATCCATGCAGACAACCTTCGCCTCTGTAGGATAAAGCATTTCTATTGCGAAGGAAGTTTTCGCCTTACCCAAACCAAGAATCTTCTTGGCAAGCCTATCGCGCCACTCACTCCATCCTTCACCAGAATTGCGAGCGATAAAGTCACTAGGAGAGTCCCAAAAAGTATCATTGAAAAGACCGATATAATTAGTTCGATTGTTCTGCATCCCAACCCTCGTTTTTTCAATCCGCTTGAATAGATTGTCCGAATCGTAATTCCAGAGTTCAAGTTGCTCTCCTTTTTCGAGCGTCCAGTTTGTGAATTGTTTGATTGCATTATATCCTTTACAGTTGTTTTTCCAGCTTGTGTGAACTGACATGAAGGCAAACAAATATCTTCTGAAAGCGGCGTTGTCTGATTGAGGTTTCAGTTCCCCCCAATAATCATTGTAAGATTCTATATCCTTATCTCTGATCGAATCAAAAAATGTCTCAACTTTTGTAGTAATCATAAAATTATTTTTTCTAGTTTTCAGTTTAGTGTTTTTACAAGTAGTAGAAACTTGACAGAGACTTACATTAAGAAACAACAACGAAAACTTAAATGCTCTGACAAGTCACTATGACTACTACGCTACTTTTTAGCGAAACGTCCTTGAGCGTCCCTATTAGAGTTGCTCTTGGAATACTTCACCAAATCATTCTTTGCGGCTATATATCCCGCATCGTAACTCGCTTGATCGAAGTCATCCTCGGAATCATCCTCGTAATAATCTTCGTAATCACCGTACTCGTCGCACATTGGTTCTTCCAGCTTCTTCTCGAAATGAGAAACAACCTTGTACTTTGCCGTGCGTAATTTTTGCTGGTCACAATCCAACGGTACGCTAACAACATCAGATGGATCAATTTCGACAACCATTAAGTGTCCTCCATTGCCGTAGTGCCGTGCGTAGTCCAATGAGCCAGCATGGAAACCGTAGGAGCATCCAATGTTCGCATCGTCGCAAACATTTCTGCGAGACATTTCATTTTCATCCCCAACCTTGTTAGAGAATTTGCCAGAATGCCAATCAGTATAATCGGAACGTACTCCCTTGTACGCGAGGAAATTACCGTCAGGAGTCAGAGGCATCGCTTTATGCTCTAGGAAAGCGTATAACTCGTTTACTGCTCTGCGAGATGGGTTGTCCATCAACTTATCTAAAAACCTCACCAGAGGCTTGTAAGGGAGTCCCTGACGCATGAAGTCAAGGATTCGACCAACAACATGATTGTGAATCACTTCGTTGCCGTAGCGCACTTCTCCATCGGAAACCGAAATGTTCCCCTCTGCGAACTTTTCGACTGCCATTGGAGTGTCGAACAAGTTAGGCAATTCGTCAT
>ENA-UZWZ01000904-UZWZ01000904.1-metagenome-genome-assembly--contig:-Day-4-25m-contig-904_pt2 | contig 11256 bp, 8 predicted proteins | sample MGYA00260346_ERZ794906 | MGnify/ENA metagenome assembly ERZ794906 | reverse complement strand
TACTTGGGCTTTAAAAAGACAAAGCCACAAATAGCAATCAATCCAAAGAAACCTACAAGCGTCCATCCCGGAATACTGATACCCAGAAAGCTCCAGACCACTTCAGCGCAGTCTCCGTCGCCCGCGAGCACCATACTAAGGACCTCTGTCAGGGGAAATACATCGATCAGATAATCAAGAGAAGGTCCGCAGGCAGGCACCTGTTCTGGGGGTAAACTTTGCAACCATAGTTGCCGACCCGAAACGCCTGCGCCAGTAGCCGAAGCGAGCATGCCTAAGCTCGCATACGTCTTGATGCCGGTGACGGCTGGGCCGTGAATAGCAGCGATCAAAGCGATAAAGGCTGTTGCAATAACTGCTACTCGCTGCAGGATACATAAATTACAAGGTTCAAGACCCATGACATGTTCCATAAAGAGCGCGACACCCATCAGACCGGTACAGCCTAAAAAGACAATGAGGAAAATGGTTCGGGACGAGGGTAAGTTCATATTGCTGGATGCTCTGTCGCTTCGGAAATTANNACAGGGTTGTGAAGGTTAAAAGGTTAAGAACAGGGTGTGGCAGTTATTGAGGATCTCCTACCCGGGGAGTTTGTTGTTCTGAGGTAGATTGGTTTGCCTGCTGCCAAGTCTCCGTGAAGTGCTGCAGTTCTGGGAAAAAAGCCAAGAAATCTTGCTCGAGCGCCGGCTCATATCTTACAAATTGTGTAAAAGCGACATTCAGTGGATTTTCACGGGTCAATCGCTTGTTCAAGTGAGCAAAAGATCGTTGAACAAATTCTCTTGTGCCGTAATTTTTTAAGGTCTTGTGTTCCGCAACGTATGAAATGAATCTAAGCGCGTTGGTAGGCAGTTCTGTATCGTAATTTAAAATTGTGCCAGAGACGTGATCACTGAACTGTTCAAGATTGTCCACGCGAAACCTGTGCCAATGTCGTGCGAGAAAGTAGTCATAGATGATATCCATCATAATGGGTGCGACCCTACGAAACTCGTTGTCAGGTCGCAGGCAGCTTCGTCTGACAATTGGATGTCTGTCGGTAAAAGCATCGATCGCCCGATGCAGTTTTATGCCGTTTTCAATGTCATGCGGGTATTGACCATTCAATCGCCCCTTCACAAAATCGCCTAAAAAGCCACCGACCAGCAAGGCAGGGTCTGATGCTGATAAAAGAAAATGTGCCAGATGATTCATATTAGCTTTTTCATAGCTCGCGACTCATAACAAGTCGGAATATGAGGTTTGCAAATTTCGTAGATATTTTTCGAATGAAACCTCGTCTTTCGCCTCTATCGCTCGCTGGTCATCAAAAGATTTGCTCGACATCAGTTCGAACATTTCTGCGACGTCTTGCGAAAGTGGGGATTGCTGAAAATGCGTTTGATATTCAATGGACTTGTTCATTGCGAATCTAAAATACGAAATTCCTTCTTTTTCCATCTCTGCGAGCACGCGGGCGCTTAGAGTAAGGCTGCTGTCTTCGAGGCGAGCCGATTGTTTCTGTAAACTTTGTAGATGTTCCCCGCCCGCGGTCAGTTGATCGAGTAGCCTCGCTACCGGCGCGAGTTCTTTGGTAAGTTCGAGCCCCCAATCTTTTACCGAACGTTTTCTTGGCCCGTCTTCTAGCAATGTTGTTGGCAGCCGACCCTGCTCGACAACTTCTTCTACGTTGCTGGCAACCGTTTCACATAGCTGGTTATTGTGCTCTGGGCTTGGCAATAACAAGCAGTAAAGTAACAGCGTATCGATAAAGTTAGCTTGCTCTTTGGTGAAGCCAACTGGAGAGAATGGATTAACGTCAAGCAGTCGCACCTCAATATATTCAACGCCATCTCGATGCAGGCAATCTAGGAAGTTTTCTCCGTTGCGGGCAACTCGTTTTGCCCGAATGGTTGTGTAGAACTCGGCTTCAGATTGCAGAATATTTGGATTGACTTGGGTGTGCATGCCGCCCGTCATCTCATCGAGATTCTTGAACTGTGGATGCGGTGTGCAAACGGCTTGGGTTAAAGTACTGACGTAATTATCGAGATTGTTGTAACAAATATTGAGTAATTCGGATTGCTGTTTGCTCTGGTAACCGAGGATGCTGCTATTGCGCAGAGACGTGCCGTGAGAAAGGCCGTAAGTTCCTCGCCCCATCGCCTCAAGTTTTTTCTCGGCAGGCGTACCTTTTACAAATGACTCACAAACAGCGGGAGAAGCGCCAAACAAATAGATCGGTAACCATGAGAATCGCCTGAAATTTCTGATCAGATCGAAGTAACGTTTTGACCTCCACGCAGGCGAATTGTCACGTTTTTCATATTGGGCAAGGTCTTGCCAGAATTCATCGCTGAATGAAAAATTGTAGTGAACAGCAGAGATTGTCTGCATCAAACGGCCATAACGATTACCCAAGCCATTTCGGTAAGTGGTTTTCAATTTGCCGAGATTTGATTTGCCGTAGGTAGCAAGAGGTATATTGTTATCGCCCTGCAAAGCGCAGGGTAAGCTTGCCGACCACATGACTTCGTCGTCTAAACCGCGATAGACAAATTGATGAACCTTTTCCAGCTGGGACAAAGTATCGTCAATAGATTCGGCTGCCGGTGTGATGAGTTCGAGCTGTGCCTCGGAAAAATCTGTCGTGATCAACGGGTGCGTCAACTTTGAGCCAAGATACCTCGGGTGCGGTTTGGCCGAGACGTGTCCCGCGGCATCGACCCTTAATGCCTCTCGCTCAAGCCCTCGCAGTGTGCTGAATGTTTTACTCGAATACGCACTTGCCAGAAAACTCAATTTCTCAGTGATCTGCTCTGTCATAGGGTCTTTGCTCTGTTCCCGCCAGTATTAATTAATGTCCGGCTTTCCAGTATGAATGGTAATCAAGACGATGCCCTGATATCCATGATTAATTTCAGAATAAATTTGTTGTCAGGTTTTAGCTCGCGTTCAGATTCTTATCCTTGAACTGGTGAATCAGCCGACGATTTCGTTTGCTTGGTCGTTCCCGGGAAACTGCTTGTTGACCTGCGGATTTTCTTTGGGCGGCCTCGAGGAGTCGGTGCTCGAGACTTTCAGGAGTTTCTTCGTAAAGTGTCTCGGCAGTTGACGCATCACGCCGCTGATCTGATAGCGCTCTTACAATCACTGTTTTTTCATCCCAGCCTTGCCGCAGCCGGATTTCGATACCCACCTGTAGTTCCTTCGATGCTTTACCTTTGGTGCCGTCAATATGTACTTTACCCCCGTCGATTGCCTCTTTGGCCTTCGCACGGGTTTTGTAAAAACGGGCAGCCCAAAGCCATTTATCAAGCCTAACTTTATTTGCAGTACTCATTAGAGGGTTTTCCTCGGTAACCGGCGGAAAGTCTGGCAGGAAATTGCCCGAAGGTACAGACAGTCTGCTGGTTAAGCGAAGTGGGAATTTGGCAGAGGAAATTACAGACACGTTGATAATGGCTATACTCGGATTTTTCCAAATTTGATCGGATGAACATTATGCAAGACATGCTAGATAATTTAACGGAAATCGCCCGCAATGCAGGGGAAGCGATTCTTGAGGTGTATCAGAAAGAGGATTTTGGNNGTCGAACAAAAGTCGGATGATTCCCCGCTGACTCAGGCGGATCTAGCCGCGCACAAAATAATCAGCGAATCACTTGAAAAAATATACCCCGGCATACCCTGCTTCTCTGAGGAATCGGAGGTTCTCCCTTTTGAGCAACGTAGAACCTGGCAACGCTATTTTCTGGTTGACCCGTTAGACGGCACCAAGGAATTTATCAATCGTAACGGTGAGTTCACGGTNNAATATTGCCCTGATTGAAAACGGGAGATCTCTACTTGGCATCGTTTATGTGCCAGTCATTGACAGAATGTACGCAGGATATAGCCCGGCCGAGTTGAGCGAACGCATCGCCTGGGTTGAAGAAAAAGGGGAACGTCGAAAGATTGCGACCCGCACAATGGACAGGTTTGGCGGCCCCAATACTGGTGTGAGTATTGAGCCAGTGACGGTGGTGGCGAGCAGGAGGCATGGCAGCGACGAGATGGAGGTTTGCATGGGTAATCTTAATAACGCCTATCCTGATCTTGAGACCCGAAACATGGGTAGCTCTCTTAAGCTTTGTTTAGTAGCAGAAGGGCAAGCCGACCTGTATCCGAGACTGGCGCCCACCTGTGAATGGGACACGGCTGCTGCCCATGCGGTTGTTGAGGCGGCCGGTGGTTTGGTTGTTGACGCAAATTTTGAACCTCTTCGCTATAACCAGAAAGATGAACTGCTCAATCCATATTTCCATGTTATCGGGGATCCGGATTTCGATTGGCAAAAGCTGATCAAGACTGCATAGGCCGCAATCAGATAGGCCTTAAACAGACAGGCCGCAAACAGGCTGCAGAAAAGAAAGCACAGACAGAAGGCACAGACAGAAAGAATGTTTGATCAAGGGTTGGTGTTGAGGAGGAAAAAAAGACCGTCGAGACTTTGGTCTCAGCTAGCTAAGCTGTACGCGCATCCATCCTGCCGAGGAGAATACTGTATATTCATACAGCTTGAGCTAGCGAGGGTTGTAAATATACGCACAAAATCTCGCGATTAAAAGAGGAGAAAAATGGAGGTTTCTGCGATTCTGATAATCTTTGTCTCAGGAATCATCGCTAAGGTTATGAATTCAGGAAAGAAATGTCTCTCCGCTGGCGTGCTTTTCTTTTCTGAATCAGGTCGAGAATAATATTCATGTCGTGCGGGGCTTAAGTAAAAGATATTTCAGTATCAATATTGAGAGAAACAGCGGCCTCCTCGCACTAAAAAGGCAAAGCGCTCGGTGAGAAATCTGAAATAGTGATAGACATGATCAAAAGACACACCGATAATGACAAGTGGTATAATCCAATCTGGGTTAGTATGCCGTATAAACTATTCTTATCGTCTTTTCGTTCAAAGAGAACGCACTTACCGTCAATGTGCTTATTGCAAAAGCTGGGTATGAATATAGTAGAGAAGTTCGTGGAGTGCTTGCATGTGTTTCAATTAACACAGCACAAGCGACCCTTGATGATGGGGTCAATGATCTCGAAGACTTTAAATCAGCTACCCAAGCCCCCATATACGACAGCACCGTTAGGTATACAGACACTTAAGCACTTGCCTTTAAGAGCGCGGCTCTCATCGACAGGTACTGTTTTTTCGATCTTTAAAAGCCCCGATGACTCTGATGGAGAGTTAGTTCTATGACCAGTAATGTACGAGAAGGTGATTTTGAGTCAATCCTTGACGATGACACGCTTGAAGATGCATCGCAAAATCTCGACGACGTTATTTCTGACTCTGACTCTCTGACGCAAGCTGGTCAGCAAGGCGTTGAGGGTGAAGAAGGCGAGGAAACGGCGGAACAATCGCGGATCAAGGTGTTGATAGACAAGGGCAAAGAGCAGGGATTCCTGACCTATGACCAATTGCTGGAGGTCTTGCCGGACAACATCATTCAGTCCGATGAATTCGAGAGTGTTGTGCACATGTTCAGTGAGATGAATATCAATGTGTATGAACACGCCCCAGAGAATAATAGCCTGACGGAGATGACGAGCGAGGAGCCCAACCCGGACTCCGCCACGATTGGCTCCGCAGAATCAATGGTGGGCCGAACCATCGACCCGGTGCGTATGTACATGCGCGAAATGGGTACAGTGCCTTTGCTGACGCGCGAGGGTGAAATTGTTATTGCTAAACGTATCGAAGAAGGCATCCGTGAAAGTATGGCGATCATGGCGCGTTATCCCGATATCGCCGCCGGGGTTGTTCGAACCTACGATACAATTGTCGAAGAAGAAGGTGACCTAGGTGTCCTAATCACTGGCTTTCTGGATCCAGAAGACAGTATTCCGGACATGTCAAAGGTCGCTGAGGCGAAGTCTAGCGGCAACTATCAGGCTGATGAAAATGAAGAGAAGAAAGGGCTAGACGAAGTACTTGTTCACTCACGTTTCCGAGCGATTAAATCCGCCCAGAAAAAACTCGCAAAACTGCTAGAGACGCATTCTCGAAGTGACAGTAAAACCGTCAAGGCGCTCGATGATCTTGGCGAAGCCTTTTGTTCGCTAAAACTGGTTCCGACCCGTATGGAGCCTTTGCTCGATCGTGTGCGCGACGACATGACCACAATTAGGAAGCAGGAAAAAGCGATTCGAGAGCTGTGTGTTCGCAAGTCGGGCATGCCGAAAGACAAATTTCTGGAAATCTATCTGAATAATCAGACTAACGTCGAGTGGTTAGATGAACAAATAAGCGCTGATGAACCTTGGTCCGAAAATCTTGCTAGAAACCGCGTTGCACTTCGTCACGCGCTAAAGACCGTTAGCCGAATTTCTCAGCGAACCGGAATGGAAGTCGTGGAAATTAAAGAGATTAACCGCCGTCTTTTTGTTGCGGTAGGTAAAACCCGCGCTGCTAAGAAAGATATGATCGAGGCCAATTTACGTCTGGTTATTTCAATCGCGAAAAAATATACCAATCGCGGTCTGCATTTTCTTGATTTGATTCAGGAAGGAAATATCGGCTTGATGAAGGCTGTTGATAAATTTGAGTACCGACGGGGATTCAAGTTCTCGACCTACGCAACATGGTGGATTCGCCAGGCGATTACGCGTTCAATCTCTGATTTGGCGAGAACGATTCGAGTTCCTGTTCACATGATGGAAACGGTGAATAAGCTGAACCGACTGACCCGACAGCTGGTTCAGGAATATGGCAGAGCGCCAACAATTGAGGAGCTCAGTGAGAAAATGGAGCTTCCGGAAGACAAAGTGTTAAAGGCACTAGATGTGGCCAAGCAACCAATCTCTCTAGAGACGCCCGTTGGAGACGATGACGATTCGACGATGTGGAATCTTGTTAGCGATACATCGGTTGAGTCGCCGGTTGACCATGCAACAGGTGCAGGCTTGAAAGAGACAACAACGGATGTGCTGACTGCACTCACCGAGCGTGAAGCAAAAGTATTAAGGATGCGTTTTGGTATTGACATGAATACTGACCATACGCTCGAAGAGGTCGGAAGACAGTTCTCTGTCACGAGAGAAAGAATCCGTCAAATCGAAGCGAAAGCGCTACGAAAGCTGAGGCACCCAGCAAGATCTGAACAACTAAGAAGTTTTATGGAAGGTTAGCGTAAGCTTTACGCCTCAACAACTAATGCTCAGGGCACTTGTTTGCGTGTAATTAGGTATCTGGCGTTTGTTGGAAGATTGTTCAATTCTGAAATTTCTCCACTAGGCCAATGAATTTCAACCTGACCCACAGTCCTGTGGTGCGCCAAGCCAAAGGTTACTACCGTCTCGTCAAAAGATTGATAACCACCACTTAGCTTTATTTCTCGCATTTGATGACGCTGGTTTCCGTAGTGGATGGTGATTTTTGCGCCAACTGCATTTCTATTACCCTGTTTATCCATCAAGTTAAACTGAATGCTACGGTTTTTGTTCACTTGGTTTTCCAGGAGAAAAGGTTGTGACATCACGCTGCTCGTAACGATGTCTATATCGCCATCACGATCAAAGTCCGCATAGGTGAAGCTTGAGGTGTTGGGCATAAAATCGAGATTGAATTTCTGTTCAGCGCGTTTAAAACGCTTACCCCCGTCATTGTGGAAGAATACGTTTGAAAAGAGCTGTACCGGATTGCCAAACTCATAGCCATTGCCGATATATATATCCTGATATCCATCATTATCGAGGTCAGCCGCTTTTGCGCTCCAACTCCAATAACTTGACTGGACACCGGCTTCCAAAGTGGCATCCTTAAACGTGCCATCTAATTGTCCTAATAATAATTTGTTGCTCATTTCCTGATCTGGATATTGGTCATAAATGATGGGTGAGTCTGGTGCATAGCGTTTTGTCAGCCGCTCGCATAGCTGTCTTGCAGAATCATCTATGAGGACAGCGCAAAGTTTAGGGTTCTTTTCTGAGGCAGCTAACTTTACCGTCATTGCTTCAAGGCAGGATGAGCGTTCGTGATTTGCCTTTAGGCGCTTACACCATGAAATATCGAGGTCGAGAATCGCACGGGCACCTGCCAATTTCTCTGTGCATGATTTAGCGTCTGTCTCTTCAAGCAGATGGCAATAGGAAGTCACACCGTCATCGTCGAATGACATATCTGAAGAATAGACATCCATAATCAGGTCGTTGTTAAAATCTGCGGATTCATAGCTCATTGTATTCAATGATGTTATGACATCGTTTCGAGTGGTCGATATCAGCGCAAACCCGTCTGCCTCACCAAAATACCAGAGATCCGGTACATGGCGGTCATTCGCCAGAATAATATCCAAATCATGGTCATTATTGATGTCCGAAATTAAAATCGACAGTGTATCTCCGGTAATTTCATCGATTGTTTCTGTCAGATAATGGCCGTCATCATTTATCACTCTCTGGTTCGCCGAAAAGGTTGTTCGGAAGTTCTCCTCCGTGCCAAATGACCAATTGCCCAGTAAAAAATCAAGATCGCCATCTTTGTCCCAGTCGGCGAAGCCGGTGGATAGCGTGACATTTGCGTCTTGGTTGATGAATGTTTTGCTTCTGCTCTGGTTGAAACTGCCTTTTTGGTTGTTAAAAACGATTGACCTGCCGCCGTAGGCTGTCACAAATACATCTAGCCACCCATCGTTGTCTAGATCGACGAGTGCTACGACAAAAGCATCGAGTGGCTTAGACAAATTTAATCGTTTGTAAAAGCCAAAACGAAGGCCACCATAGTTTCGATAAAGAATAATGCCGTCGTTGGTTGAAATCGCGATATCACTCCAGCCATCATTATCAAAGTCGCCGGAGGCAATGCCACGTCCCAGTACAAATGGGTCAAAGAAATCTGTGAATTTAAACTGCCAGAGTTTTAGTAAACCGACAGACTCGCCTGGATGTTGTACAAATTCTCTGGCCAGTCCTTTTTTCGGGCTTAGCACGTCATTTTTGACATATGGAGCGACCTGAACAGAGATGTGGGAGCTCTTCGAATTTGTTTGAAAACGAGCGTACTGTGGTGCTGAAATGTAGTCAGGTAAATAAGTGGAAGCTTCGAGTTTTTCGGGAGGCGCATGGTGTGAGGCAAGACTATGGGTGCTACGTTGCAGCAAAAGGCGCTGAAATCTGCGAGCGACGATACTGCGTTGGCACAAGAGTTCTCGCCAGGGAGCTGTGATTTCTGTGCATTGCGCTTCACGATCGCCATCTACTGCTAATCTTAATATTATTTCGTCTAGGCAATCCTGTTTGTTGGACATGGATGCCAGAGTGCGACAGAACTCAACTGTTTGTTTCTCGGGGGATTCAGAAAAGATGAGGGAATAGCACAGCCGGGTTGCTGCTGTGTTTACAAGACCATTCTCGGTCTTAATCGTGCCGCCGGGTTCCGTGCGTGCAAGAGATGCGCAGTTTGCGAGGTTTTTGGTTTCCGCAGTTTGGTACCCCCTAAGTAACGCGAGGCAATGGTTTTTCTCCTGCTCCGTGAGATTGAGAGCGCAGGCGGTCGGGTTTGCGAGTCCTTCAATCCTTTTTAAATAGATATTTTCAAGGCAGTTGTCGACCCGAGCAGGGCTAACCTGCGTTCGACATTTGCCAATGACATCCGTGCTAAAGCTTTGTGTGGTCAGCACCCTGATGATGCAGCTCTCTCTCTGGGGGGTAAGCTTCAGATCAGCGCACGGTTGCTCACTCTGGTCCAACAAAGCAGCTTTGGTGGCAAGTCTTGCAGCAATGTTTGCTTGACACGATGAAATAGCAGCTGAGTTGCCTAAATATTTGTTACAAAGATCAGGGTTAGGCTGACCTAGGCTACCCGATTTAATAAGTGCGATGTAACACTCATCGATTTTCTCAAATGCTGATGCGACGCAAATCTCTTTTGCTACCACTTGATGTTTAAGCGAGTTATTCTCGGGCGGTTCAATAAGCGCTAGCGCTTCCCGCAGCAATTCTTGTTTTTCCCGACTTCTCTCTTCGCTTATCCGTTCTGTTAGGGCTCCAAGCAAAACAGCAAAAAGTATAACAGCGCCGATTAAACCCAAACTCAGTCGAAGTGAAACGATATTGGCAATAATCATAGCGGGATAGATGCTAAAAACCCCAAGGGAAAATAGCAGGGTCATCGCAATGCCTGGCGAAATACCTGTCGCAAGTAGTGCGCTAACGGCGATGACATCAAACGCGATAGGCACGGGTAACAACACGGCGATAATTGCGACGAAAGTGAGCGAGAGCAGTGAGTACTCGAGCAAAGTCAGTTTTTCTAACGGCAGTGTCTCAATAAGGGCAGCGCCGAAGAAGCCGGCCGCCAACATCATCGGAACCGCAATTTTGAAGAGATAGATCGTATTGTCGACCAATAAGCGCCCAACACTGGCAAGGCATTCAGGGGCAGCGCCGCGAATCACAACCCGTTTTTTTTGATTGAACCTTTGCATGCCTTGGCTGGCATTTCCCATCTGATTCGCCAGGCGCTGCGGTACGACCTCGTTTTTGTCGTTGGGACCGGTCAGGCGAATAACTAACGGCACAATTAAAAGAATGAATATGAGTGAGCCGAGCATTTTGGTGAGCACAAAGTAGGCTGGGAAAACAGAAAATGAAATAGTTAATACGATGACATTAAGTGTTGGCGAACTAAGTAATGTCGCGAGCACGGCTTCGAGCCTTAGACCGCTCAGGTACATTCCTTGGGCAATCGGTGTGGCGCAGTTGACGCAGACCCCCAGAGGAACGCCACTTGTGACGCCAATCAAACTGTTAAGGAGTGGGTTTTTTGATTGATTAGGCGGGGGATGTAACTGCAACAGACTGAGGACGAGTACGCCAAAAAACAAACCAAAGGCCATGCCTTTCCAATTGGTATAGCTCCAGTTGACGGTTGTCTTGGCGACACGCTCAACCATAAGTTGATCTACATGGGTAGGATAGACAATGTCGAAAGCGATCGCTGTAATATTATTTCGCTCAGCCATCTGAGCTTTTTGATCAAGCGCGGGTACCCGACTTTGTGACCAGAAGAAGAGAGTTCCACCCACGAGTAAAGTCATCAGCAGAATGCTGACTGGATCAGTGAAAACTCGTCTCAGGTAACTGCGCTTGTGTTGTCGATCGTCTTCCATACTCGCAGTATTCGTCCTGCTGCCTTCCGATCAGAATATAAAAAGAGTATCAAAGCCACCTGCGGTAAAGTATGTTTTGGGCATTGAATCCGACTGAACCCTTAAAAATCAAGATGAGCAT
>ENA-UZWZ01019015-UZWZ01019015.1-metagenome-genome-assembly--contig:-Day-4-25m-contig-19015_pt2 | contig 11271 bp, 11 predicted proteins | sample MGYA00260346_ERZ794906 | MGnify/ENA metagenome assembly ERZ794906 | reverse complement strand
GAAGCGATAGCTTGCTTCTCGTTAGCGTCAGATGTTTGGATGGTGCCGTTGGTGGCAAAGATGTCATCGAAGCGTACTGAGGATGACCCTAGGTCTTGGTCATTGTCGCTGTTTGACCCATCGGAGTTGCAAGGTTGAACTGCGTTCAGACCCAGTTTTAACCCAGAACCGCCATAAATATAAGGGCGACCCGTATTAGACCCAATCCTCCCCACAAGTGCGCCCTGTTTGTAGTATTCAGTTAGGTTTCCGTCTACGGAGCTACCAACTCGCAGTGGGTTCCCCCCATCACGGTGGACGTTGATTTGGCCTGAAGCTGTAATCAATGTGCCGGGTTCATGGTTGCCTGTGGGGTTGCCGTTAGTAGTACCCACCAGCACGTTACCGCTGCTGTCAGTAGTAATACCGTCTGTAAGAGTTATTAAGTCTGTTTGTTTAGACATCAGGTTTGCTCCAACACGCTGATAATCACATCTGCGCTTGACGCTGTGTCGCTGGTCACGACGACTGTATCTGCTGCTTCCAGTATGATCTTACCGTCTAGTACACTGAGAGAGGAACCTGATGGAATAGCTGCTCCTTTAACTAGGTAAGCACCTGCACACTGTACGTTAATAACAATCTGAGAGGACTCTACATTAGCTACAGTCATACCAATCATAACTGAAGTAGTAGAGCCGGGTACAGTGTAGGAAGTAGAAGGTGATGTTCCAACCCCTGTATCTGTGTAGTTCTTGAAGGTATTTGCCATGTCTTAGTTCCTTATCCTAGTGCGATAGCCAAGGCTAGGGCTGTACCTGCTTGGTCTACGTCTATGTTTGTACGTGTAGTTTCTGCATCCGTTACGTCTATTGTGTTGAAGGTAACATCGTCTGTAGTTGCTACACCTTGATCTAGAGCCTTAACAGCGGCTATATCGGTTAACTCACTGTCCATTAGAGCACCAGCAGCAGTTACATTAGTTGTATCTGTTACATCAGCATTAGTCTCAACAGTGTCCAGCTTAGTACCGTCAGCAGACACGTCCCTACCGTCTACATTACCACTAGTAATAATTCCAGCGAAAGTAGGTGTATCAGTAGTTGCTACACCTTGGTCTAAACCTTTTATAGCAGCAATGTCTGTAAGCTCACTATCCATAAGAGCGCCAGCGGATGTAACATTTGCTGTATCTGTAACGTCTGCGTTAGTTTCTATAGTATCTAGTTTAGTACCATCAGCAGCTATATCTCGTCCGTCTATATCACCTGTGGTAGTAAAGTCACCTGTAGCTGTTATATCGGTAAAGTTACCAGCGGCAGGTGTTGTGCCACCTATTACCGTATTATCAATAGTACCTGCGTTAATATCAGCAGTAGTAGCAACCAATGATGTAGTACTCACAGCAGCGGGTGTAGTGGCACCTATTGTAGTACCGTCAATAGTACCACCATTAATATCAGCAGTAGTAGCAACCAATGATGTAACCGTTGCTGCTGCTGGTGTAGTGGCTCCTATTACTGTATTATCAATATTACCTGCGTTGATGTCTGCTGTAGTGGCTACTAGAGAGCTTGTAGTAACCGCTGACGGGGTAGTAGAGCCTATCGTTGTTCCATCTATAGTGCCACCATTTATATCCACTGTGGTGAAGACTGCGGAGGGTAATGTTACTACACCTGTACCATCGGCTATAGTCATAGCAGAAGTACCATCATTGGCTTTTATGTTAGAGGTCTCTAAAGATACGGTCTGAACTGTACCGCTGAAGTAGCTATCTTTAAATAGTAGAGATGTTGTACCTAGGTCTATATCGTTGGTAGTAGTTGGTACTATAATACCATCTTCAACATTAATCTGATTAGTAGATACAGAAGCTACGTCTATGAAGAATCCTATACTATCTCCCGTTGTATCTACTACAATCTTGTTTAATGGAGTAGTTAGACCAGCATCACCAATAAGACCGATTACAGGGCCTTCATTAGATGTCCCATCATGTGCGTGTCCAGTAGAACTACTAAATGCATCTACCAGTGCATCGTACTCTACATTAGAATCAGACGCCTGTATAACGTCTCCGTCCGTGTAAGTACTCTGACGTATGTACCCTGCCATTCTTCTCTCCTATTACCTTCTTGCTGCTACTGTAAACTCTAACTGAAAACCCTTCAGAGAGTAAGGTACAGAAACACCATTATCTACAACCCTCAATGCTACAGCAAAACCTGAACCTTCAACAGGTTGCCGTACAAGAGGGTCTGTCTGACCGCCGTAAGTAGCAACACCATATTTAGAGGTTCCATACAAAGCCACAACCTGAGTAGAGTCAAAAGGGTAAGGCTCTGGTCTGGGTACGTTAGGGGCTTCGTAGTCATATCGAAGGAATAGATCAGAGTTAACTTCACCTTCAGGGGCGTAGTTAATTACTACACGTTGGAATGCTTTACGTAAGCCCGGATCACCAGCATTAAGGTCTGGACTACGGTACCGACCTATTATGGTTTCACCGTCAAAGGTGTTACCTTCCTCTAAGCGGTATACGTATCCATCAAAACCGCCTATCATAATATAGAAAGAGCCTAGGTACTCCTCAGTATCAGAAGAGGCTGGACGTATACCTCTAGTAGTAGAAAACTCGTAACCTTCAGCCTTCCTTGAACATATAACACCTTCTGTATTTTCTCTTAAAACATCTTCTTTACCGAAGAATATCCTATACTGAGTCTTGTTAGGTATTATTATAGATGTAAAGTCATCTACGTCTTCTTTACCTTGGAACAGACGTTGTACAGGTTTGGAAATTGTACCTAAGTCTACGTCACCAATCTTAGCCGTACCTGCAATAGTACGTAATCCATCAGGGCCTAAGAATACGACATCTCCTGCAAATTCCTTAATAGTCCAACCATTCCTACAACCAATCTCCCTAGTAACAGGTTTAAGTTGGTAGTCTGCTGCTGAACTTCCTACTAGTTCGTATATCCTAGAAGATGAGAATATGTAAAGACTTTCACGGAAGCCAATCATACCTGTAACAGCAGAGTCAATAACAAAACTTCCAGCACCATTGGCTACATTAAAGTCATCTAAAGTAAGAGGGGCCGTATACACTATCTCGTTAGGATTAGCAGACATACCTGCGTAGAAACCAGTGTTCTTATGCACTTGTATATAGTGGGGGTCTGAAGGCGCTCCAGAAGTGTTTACATCTGAGAATGTAGTACCATCCCAGTAAGAGGCTTGGTTAGCTCCATCAGCAAATGCTATTATCTCTGAACCAGTGAAGTTGAATCGTATAAAAGAATACCGCTTAGCACCCGTCCTACCTGAGTCTATGGAGGTCCAACCAGAGCCAGAGGACTTATAGATACTCTCACCTCTAGCAGCTACGACCTGACCTTTAAAGAAGGCAGACATAAGAACTGGTTCTGTAGGTGCAGTAGTAAAGGGAACTACATCAGAGTCCCACTTATTGTATCCATTTATACGTCTGTAACCACCAGAGGTATCTGGCTCGAAGTTCTCCAACTCCAATGCCATACCCGGTTCAATAGCAAATGCAGACCTATCTAGATGTAGGCCACCCGTTAAAGGGAACAGGTATGGCTGTAAGCCTGAACTGTCTGGCATTTAGTTTAACTTCCTGATACAGACGGAAACAGAGGGGAAGATACACCCACTCTATTGATAACTGTTGACCTTACATACGTAAACCTATTAGACAACAATGTTTGCATATGTTTGATACCACCAGTAAACCTTTGGAAGTTCATCTGGTACTGTTCTGTCTCACCACGATATTGATAGGCATAGGACGTAGCACCATCAGCTATAACCTGACGATAAGCCACAGGTACAACAGGTACATCTGAAGCAGCAGATAAACATACTGGTTGGTTGTAGTACTCGTACTTTAGTGTATAGGCTTTGTCTGGGTACGGATATAATAAGAAGTTGTTGTCAGGTGTACGAGATACCATACGAGGTACGGAACCATCCACTGTAGCATCATCTTCTTGATCTACATACTTTTCTAAGTACTCTTTATAATCTAAAATACCTAGGCCACCACCGTTGGTACCTAGGCTTGAATCTTTAACTAAACGGAATGTATCGTAATCTACTGTCTTAGCTGTATCTGGTATTGAGTACCGAGTAGTACCTGCTACAAGAACTTCACTTTGAGTTTCATGGTTAAAAGGCCAGTTGAACTCACTTTGGTTTATGTACTTAATAGAGTCGTTTACAGCATTCTTACATTGTATCTGGAAACCTCTAGCGGAGTTAAACCCTGCTGACGTTAAAGGTACTTCATTCATACGGGCGAGAACTTCATTCGTTAGGTCTAGGTACGTGTATGCCATTCTCTTCTTCTCTTATCGGATAAGGAAGGAAAGGCCCAACTAAGGGCCTAACCTTTAGGTATTATGCAAGAACGTCACGGTCTACTTCAGCAGCAGCACGATGAGCAGCATTAACGTCAACAACGATAGCCCAGACACGAGCCGTAGCAGCAGCAGGTGAGCCTGAGATAGCAGCTACAGCGTCTAAGGTGTCTTCTGCGGCGATAACTGCTTGTGTTTGAGTTCCGTAAACGAAAGTACCAGCACTTGCAGCGTCTACCGAAGTAGCAGCCATGAAGGACGTAGTACCATCCGACACTGCTACAGTGTAAGAAGTTACGTCATCTACAGCGTCAATACATTCAACGCCAGCAGCCAGTACAAGAGTACCAGCACCTACCGTGGGACCAACAACGGTTCCAGAGGCAGTTGGTAGTTCGACAGTTGCCTCTACCATATAAGCCTTGCTTAACAAGGATTGTGATTTAGCCATTTTATTACTCCTAAAAGCTAATTAAGTAGGGTACCTCTCTCGAAGTACCCACTGTTTTATGCGAGGTTGTACTTTGCAGTTACAAGGGCCTCTGGACGTAGAATCTTACGACCATAGAGATGCATACCACGTACAATGTCAGCGAAGCTGTCAGGGTCACGGTAAGTCTCTGTCTTGTTGATCTGCTCAGCGGTTGCAACAGCAGAGTCATGTCCAGCAACAATAACACCAAAGTCAGTGTTCTGGTTAGCAGAACCAGTCGTTCCAGCACCACCACCTATTGAAGGAAGATTGTTGGAGCAATAGACGCGGAAGCCATTCCACTTAGGAAGAACCAGACCGTTACGGAGAGCACCTGAATCACCGAAGTCAGCATTCAAGAAGCGGCTGTCTTCGTCCATTAGGACTTCCATCATCACTGGGTCAATGCAGAGCCAACGACCGTCTTTGTCAACATTCTGCTGATCAAGGAGACGACCCATACGGTTGATAACCATAACAGGCGAAGCTGCACCACTAGGAAGCGAAGTAGCACCGGGCAGACGAGCAACAACAGGGATCGAGTGATCACCAGCAGAAGCAGTCGTGATGTTACCAAACGAACCTTTGTTCAACTTCATGCTCGAAAGCAATTCGTCAGAACCAGCAGTATCAACGGCTTTAGTGCCATTAACTTCGTCGTTTACTTCGTCAGCGTTACCATGCAAAGCAGACTGCTTGTAACCAGAAAGGTAACCAAGGATTTCTTGGTCATGCTGGTCTGCCAAACGGTAAGCAGCGCGGTTGGTTGCCAAGTCCATAAAGTTAACGTGGCTGTGAGCCTCTTCGATATCGTCAATCTTGAAAGCAAAGTAGTTGCTTTTGTCGATTACCAGAGAGAAGTCCTCGTCGTCAAGGTCTTGAGCACTGATCTGAGTTCCACGGGCATATGAGCTTACGGAAATCTCAGGTTCTTTGATGATCTTAACCGTATCACCTTGAGCACTAATCTCACCAAAATAGTCAGAGTTAGTGATGTCACCACAAATAGTCTTCTTGCGGAAAGCGAGTTGTACTTTCTTCGAGTAGATTACAGAAGAAAAGTTACCGTTAGGGAGGTTACCCCAACCAGAAGCGGATTGAAAAGCCATTTTATGTTCTCCATATGTTTTGGCTTGAATTTAAGGGTTACTTTACCCTAGTTAAGCGAACCTAAACAATCTGTATAAAGGGCTGATGGCTTTCTAGGGTGCATTCAATGTCAAGTGTAAAAGGATCAGTTATACACTCTAACGTGAATGGGCCTGTACTTTATCAGGTATTCTTCTGTGATTATTAGTGTTCAGTAGTTAAACCCATTAGTGGGCTACTGTAAGTAATCTAAGGGTATCCTAGAAGGGGCCTCATGATTACCTACAGTTATACCATACTTATTCTGAATTGTCAAGAGATATTTATAAGTATGTTAGTATTATCTTGCCTTTCCTGTGATATCGTAGATAAACTTACCAGAAGCCATAGCCTCTTGAATAGCATCGTACTTAGATTCAAACTCTGCATCACTCATCTTTTGTACCTGAGACTCACGTAGAGCACTACCAGCACCCTCTTCAGATACATTCGGAGTTGACTTACGTGTTACAGTCTTAGCAGCGTCTTTAGTCTTCTTCTTCTTAGCTGCTGGAGTTAGTCCATTATCTACTTTATATAGATCAATGACCCGAATGACACTTGCAGGATCATCTGAGTTCTCGTACAGAGCATCACGAACCACTTTAGGTTGTGCCTCAACCCAATCGTGAAACTCATCAGCATTACGTAATGTATCAAAGTCTGAGTGAGTCTGACGTATTACATCTTCTGCTTTACTACGTGTTAGTTCGTATTGGGCTTCGTCAATGGCACGTAAGCGTTCTTCTGCACCAGCTACCCGTTCACTTGCCTTCTTATAAGCAATGGCCTCAAACAGCTTTGCAATCTCAGGGTTAGCTTTAGACCACTCTTCTATGTCATCCTCTGCAATGGGAGCCGTTGTTGAGTTATTCTCAAGAGCCTCTATACGATCTTTTAACTCCTTCTCCTTCTTAGCTGAGTGTCGCCGTAGGTCACCATAGCGTTTCTTGAAGGACTTCTCTTCACGACTTAGATCAGAGGTATCTTCCTGTGCTTCGGCACTCTCTTCGGCTTCTTCTTGTTTGGTATCACCTTCAGCCTGAACTTCGGAGTCCTCAGAGCTTTCGCTATCGGGTTCCGTACTCTCTTCTTCCTCATCAGAATCACCCTTCTGTTTAGCCATTAGTTCTTCAAGTTCACTTTCATCCTTGGCTAGACGTGCCTGTTTAACAGCATGGTTTGAACCACGATCAATAAAACCTGCATTACGGGGTGTAGTATCTTTTACCATCTCATTAGTAGCCATTGTATTTCCTTTATGTTGGGGCCAGCTTTATGCTGAGTAGCCTTATAATTATTATAGGTGTAGTGCTATTACTTACGGCGAGTTACGAATCCTCCAGTTTTATAGTAGTTTTGTGGGTTTCTGTCATCATCTTCACTCTTAGAAGAGGTTGTAGTGCTAGATGACTGTGGACCTCTGTCGTCATTCTCAGCAGCTTGAACTCTGCTTTCTCTATTGCTCGACACATAAGAAGGTCTTCCAGAACCAGTCATATTATTATTACTAGAACTTGAACTAGAACCTCCAGAACTGGAACCGCCACCTCTTGACGGATTGCTGTTCACCTGATCGTTATCCGATTCATTGCGGGAAGGCTCGTTCCAATCTGATTTACCTTCATAGAAGCTACGGCGCTTACCCATGTTATCATAACCAGCATCATTGTAACCACCGTTAATACTGCTTCCATCACCTTCACCACGACGCTCATACTTAGTATTAATAGTCGAAGTAGAGGAGTTAGTATTTGCTTTACGAGTTGCTGATAATTCACGACTCTTACGTTTACTACTATCAAAGAGACCTAAAAGACCCTTAGACTCACCATAACCTTTAGCTGCTGAACGTATAGAATTAGCTTGATCAGAGAAACCTTGTGAATCTAGGTAATCTGCGTTAGCCATAGCTTTAGAATACTTCTCCCCTACAATAGCACCTTGTATAGCTTTGTAAGCAAGTCCTCCAGCTAGGCCTCCACCCATAATTGAAGTAGCTGTATTAGTTAAACCTTGAAGTAACGTCTTCTCTTCGTTTTCATCCTTAGCCTTGTCACCTAGGGTCGTCATTGTCTGCTCTGCAAGAACTTCAGGATCGGAGTAGTCGTAGTCATCCATCCAAGAGTTTCCGTTACCCTTATTAGGGAAACCTTCCTCTGCATCATTGCCTGTCTGACCAGAGTCCTTACTTAGTTCAGACTTCTTCTTTATACCTGTATCTACGTCCTGTACTGGTACACACATATTCTTAGAAGAATCCCATACAGTACCGGGACGACATTCTTTCTTTTGTACACCTGCTGGACCTGACATACCATAATTACTAGAGAATCCTAGTCCATAATCTTCTGGATTAAAACTAGAAGTATACTTAGCTGGATCGTATTCACCTTCTCCCATAACCATACCACCTTCAGCCATATTAACTGGGTTATTCATGGTCTTATTAGGTGCTACTTTCGGATCAGATTGAATAGATATACCTTTAGCTTTAAGCATCTGAGCAAACTCAGGATCACTAGAAGCCCTAGCTTTAGCTTTATCTAATAAAGCACCTATATCAGGTTGAACTTGACCGGGAACCAAACCACCTTCAGCAAAGGCTAACTCAGCATCAGAGACCATTTGATCACCCTCTGGGTCATCCATCATGTCCTCCATCTCTTCCATGCCTTCTTTCTCTTCTGGCTCACCACCTATACGACCCCTTTCGTCTAAGTCAGCTAGGCCAGCTTTAGCTGAGTCAACCATTTCCTCAATCTTTTCAAGACCAAAGTAACGTACAACGTCAGCAGGTATAACGTATTCACCCTCAGATAACTTTGCATCTATGTCATCACGCACCTCTTCTGGCATCGAGCCAGTAGGCACATCGTTGCCTGAGATAGGGTCCATACCTTCCCCACTATCATTAAAACCATCTTTTAACATGTAACTCTCCATAGATATTTCTTAAGTTGTACTATCAGAATGCATCCCGCGTGTTTACTAATTCACGTAGAAGGAGTAAACTTCGGAAGGCTTGTATTTGACCTTGATAGCGATGTATCTCCACCTGAAGTGAAGACTGTTCTAGTTGCTTGTGACAGAATGCAATACGTTCTTCTATCTCATCAGTAAATGAATCCCAAAGGGCTTTATCGTTGACTAGTCTCTTAATCTGCATATTAGTTTAATCCTTAAAGACACAGGTTAACCCTTATAACACATAAGGAGGAATCTGTCAATAGGTATGTTACTACGTGTAGGGTGTAACCCCTATTAAGGGAGCCTCTGTTAGTTTAAGGCGTGTCTGTTACGATGTCTGCTGCTGTCATATTATACATAACAAAGTGCGCTGTACCTACGTTGTCTTGGATTGTAGGGTACGTGTCACCATCACCCATACGCCACCAGTGATCGGGTGAAGAAGTTAGTGAGGATAAATCGCGAGGGGTGCCACTGTTATATATATCAGAAACGTTACTACTTTGGTCGCTACCCCATACTGCAACCCCGTCAACCTTTCCTCCAGACCTCATATACGAGTATTCGTTTCCTTCTCTACCTACTTGAAGTAGCTCATCCTTTATTTCGCCCGAAAAACCATAATTAGTATGTCCGTTTGAAGTTGTTTGTAGCACTCCGTTTGAGTATATATTAAACCGTGAATAGTAATCGGCGAGGTCTCCACTAGACGAGCCTGTAGTTCCACCGTCATAAGTTATTAACAAATGAGTCCATTGGCCTCTTGGAAAGCTCTCATCGGGTGGGATAAAAGTGAGCCTATTATTGTCGCTTCCATACTGTAGTCTAATCGTTTGAAGCGAGGTGCCACCGTAGTACCTAATCCAAATGTTACCCTCGTTTGATACGTCGTTACCGCCATAAAAGAATAAAGTCTGGTTGTTTTGTGTTCCTTCGGGCTTTACCCACATTGATATAGTCCAAGCATCACTTGAGCCACTGCCATTGCCTGACCTACCTAAAACTGAATCAAGAGGTGCAGCGTTAGCGCCCAAATAATCCTGATTCTGGAATTTTACACTCTTAGTGTTAGAGAACGCGGGTGCTGATACGACAACGGAAATGGTTTCGCTGTCTTCGCCAAAGTAATTGATTGCCGTAGCCGTGATGTTGTACGTCCCGACAGTCAAGCCAGAACCGCCTATCAGCTTGCGCGTGTTGCCCTCAACCGTTGTGACGTGTGAAGGTAGGTTTGACCACTCATATGCAACGCCGCCCGTTGCCGTTAGTTCGTAGTTGAGCGTGTCACCTTGAGTCATATTAACCGTGGTGGCTGATGTGATAACAGGAGCAACACCATCAGAACCACCCGCAGAGGAGAACAAAGCATTCAAGACATTACATACAATTAGTGCAGTAGCCCCATAGGGGTTGCTATTCTGGTCTACAATCATGGTGTGTTCTAGGTTATAGAATAAAAAGTTATCTCTCGACTTGTCTTTAATAGAAAAGTATGTGTCATTTGGATTATCCATAACTGCATGTAAGTTATTTAGAAACTGCGCTCCGTTATTGTCCCTAACAAATATAGCGTTAGCATTGTCGTCTTTATATATCATTATAGTCATTTCGAATAAACCTTTATTGCCATACCTGAGTTAACAACAATCCCACCACCAGACAGTTTAATTTGTATATCTATAGGATTATTCGTAGTATTGTCGTCACCTGCATACGCATAGATTGCATGTAGTGCCTCACGGTATGGTATACCAGCACCCAAGTCTAACCGACCTAAAGAAGACTCTAGAGTGTACGCATTAGCCCCTGCTCCCAAGGATAACCTAATATATAAAGCACTATTATTAGAAGTGGGCGTAACTGTAAAGTCAGGCCTAATCATAATATCGGAACCCACCTTAAGCATAGATATGTCAATACCACCACTGGGCGCTAACATAGACGTTAAATCACTAGGAAGTTGAGATGTGTTAGTCGAAGTACCCAACCCATCATTGGTTAGAGTAGTCCAAGTATCTTGTAAAAGAGTTATAGGTGTTGCTGCTGTAGCAGTGTCATTGTAATCTACAAAGAATAAGTTGTTACTATTAGTGGAATTTACTAAATCTAAGTAACGGTTGTATCCATCACCTACTTTGATTGAACCAGTATCTTCTTCTACGTATACAACACCAACACCACTAAGTTGATTTAGGCCCTCAAGGTGTCCTTTAGTACCACCTACAGTCTCTCTTAAAGTTAGTCTAGCCATACCAAAGTACCTTCCATACTTCTTTAGATTTATTGATTTCAGTTGTTACCTGAAAACCCTTGTTCACCCGGATTAGGTACAGA
>ENA-UZWZ01001827-UZWZ01001827.1-metagenome-genome-assembly--contig:-Day-4-25m-contig-1827_pt1 | contig 11287 bp, 13 predicted proteins | sample MGYA00260346_ERZ794906 | MGnify/ENA metagenome assembly ERZ794906 | reverse complement strand
TTAACTCAATCTCTAAAGTTTTATAACCTACAAATGAAAAAACTACAAAAGAATGTGTTTCGAAGGTTTCCAGATAGAATCTTCCATTTTCGTTGGTAATTGTCCCATCATTTGAATCCTTAAAAAATACATTAGCGTAAGCGATGGGATCGCCAAATTCATCTTTAACCTCTCCACTCACTTTACTTTGAGAGTGCAAAGAGATTGACGTGAACAGCAATAAAAGAAAATAAAAATAGTTCATCAAAAGTAATTCGATGTTAAATGAATAGGTATTAAAAAGGAAGGTTTAAAAAAAACCTTATTTATATAACACTTTTTTTACTGCCTTTATTACATCATTACTATTAGGCAACCATTCCTCTAGCAATACCGGGGAAAAAGGAGCAGGTGTATCCGCAGTATTTAATTTGATAATTGGAGCATCCAAATAATCGAAAGCCTGTTGTTGTACTTGATAGGTAATTTCGGTAGCAATATTTCCGTAAGGCCAAGCCTCTTCCAAAATTACAAGACGGTTTGTTTTTTTTACAGAATCAATAATTGTCTTGTCATCAAGAGGTCGAACGGTTCGCAAATCAATTACTTCACACTCTATTCCCTCTTTGGATAAAACATCCGCAGCTTTGTAAGCCTCTTTAATAATCTTTCCAAAAGAAACAATTGTTACATCTGTACCTTCTCGTTTAATGTCAGCAACACCCAACGGAATAAGATACTCTCCCTCTGGAACTTCTGCCTTATCACCATACATCTGCTCACTTTCCATAAAAATAACAGGATCATTATCGCGTATAGCACTTTTTAAGAGCCCCTTAGCGTCCTTGGGATTACTGGGCACAACCACTTTCAATCCAGGACAATTTGCATACCAACTTTCAAAAGCTTGAGAATGGGTTGCTGCCAATTGCCCAGCTGATGCTGTGGGTCCTCTGAAAACGATAGGGATATTAAATTGACCACCACTCATTTGTCGCATTTTTGCGGCATTATTGATGATTTGATCTATTCCAACAAGCGAAAAATTAAAAGTCATAAACTCTACTATGGGCCTGTTCCCATTCATGGCAGAACCAATAGCAATTCCTGAAAAACCAAGTTCTGAAATGGGTGTGTCGATTACTCTTAATTCACCAAATTCATCTAACATTCCTTTACTTGCTTTGTATGCTCCATTATATTCAGCAACTTCCTCACCCATTAAATAAATCGTTTCGTCACGACGCATTTCTTCACTCATCGCCTCACAAATTGCTTCTCTAAACTGAATTGTTTTCATAGTATGTCATCTAATTTATTATCAAATCTGAATGTCATCAGATTTAAAAAAATTTTTTTTAAAATTTCTCTTGTTAAAAGAAAAGCAAAAATACTATTATTTATATGTGGCTCACTAATTTTTTCTAAAGATTTAACGATTTTTTATTATGCACGCATAGTAAAATTGAGAAAAATATAACTACATTTGCAGTTCAAAACACGATATCTATTTTTTCGGAATAGAAATACAGTTTTTAAGATAAAAAAATAAAAAAAATATGAAAATTTTAGTGTGCATTAGTCACGTTCCTGACACCACATCAAAGATTAATTTCACCGACGAAAACTCAAAGTTTGATACGAATGGTGTACAATTTGTTATTAACCCCAACGACGAATTTGGATTGACAAGAGCAATGTGGTTCAAAGAAAAACAAGGTGCAACAGTACATGTTGTGAATGTTGGCGGACCAGAGACAGAACCTACATTGAGGAAAGCCTTAGCCATTGGTGCTGACCAAGCAATAAGAGTTAATGCAATTCCAACAGACGGATTTTTTGTTGCAAAACAATTAGCTCATGTTGTTAAAGAAGGAGCTTATGATTTAGTTTTAGGAGGTCGTGAATCCATTGATTACAATGGAGGAATGGTTCCCGGGATGATTTCTAAACTTACAGGATTTAACTTTATAAACACTTGTATAAGTCTGGAGGTGGATGGCTCGAATGCTATCGCTGCTCGTGAAATAGATGGTGGAAAAGAAATTATCAGCACATCACTTCCTTTAATTGTAGGGGGCCAAAAAGGGATTGTTCAAGAGTCTGATCTCCGTATTCCTAACATGAGAGGTATTATGCAAGCGCGTTCAAAACCATTAAATGTAACGGAGCCTATCGATTCAAATTCTGAAATTAATTTCGATAATTTCAGCAAACCAGATGCAAAAGGGTCCGTTAAATTAGTTGATAATGTAAATGATTTAGTTGAACTTTTACACAACGAAGCTAAAGTTATTTAAAAAACCAAAATGCAGTTTTAATTTCAAGAACTGTATCACCAAAATAAATTTAAAAATATGTCAGTATTAGTTTATACAGAATCTGAAGAAGGAACATTTAAAAAAATTGCTTTTGAGGCTGTCTCCTATGCCAAAGGCATAGCAAACATGTTGGGTACCACAGTAACCGCAGTTTCAATAAACGGAAAACATACAGATCAATTAGGAAAGTATGGTGCTTCAAAAGTGTTAAGTGTCTCTAGTGAGCAGTTAGATAATTTCAATGCTTTAGCTTATGCAGATGTAATAGCACAAGCTGCACAGCAAGAAGCTTCAAATGTTGTAATCATTTCTTCTAGTGCTAATTGTAAATATTTAGCTCCCTTACTTGCCATTAATTTGGAAGCTGGTTATGTTCCAAATGTAATTGAATTGCCCTCTAGCATAACTCCTTTTAACATTAAATCGAATGTGTTTTCTAATAAAGCATTTGCTAACTCTGAAATTACTACAGAAAAAAAATTAATTGGATTGGCAAAAAATGCATTTGGTATAGTTGAAAGTGAAACTTCATCTATTCAAGAAAATTTCTCTCCAGTGATTTCAGAAGATAATCTTCATACTAAGGTCACCTCAGTGGAAAAATCAACCGATAAAATTACTATTGCAGATGCCGACATTGTTGTCTCTGGTGGACGAGGCTTGAAAGGGCCAGAAAACTGGGGAATGATTGAAGAATTAGCGGAAACTTTAGGTGCAGCAACAGCTTGTTCAAAACCGGTTAGTGATTTAGGGTGGAGGCCTCATAGTGAACATGTTGGACAGACTGGTAAGCCTGTTTCATCCAATTTATACATCGCTGTGGGAATTTCCGGGGCAATACAACACTTAGCAGGTGTAAATTCTTCAAAAGTTAAAGTTGTTATCAACAGTGATTCTGAAGCTCCCTTTTTTAAAGCGGCTGATTATGGGATTGTTGGTGATGCTTTTGAGTATGTTCCTCAACTAATCCAAAAATTAAAAGAGTTTAAAAGTAATAACGCATAATTTTTCATTAATTTGTGCCTGAATAAAGGGGCTGTTTAATTTTAGGGAAGTCCATAAAATTAAACAGTTTTTTTTTGAACACTATTTAATGAGTTTAGTTAGACTTAACATAAAAGGAATTTCGTACAGTCAAACACAAAATGGTGCTTATGCGTTAATTTTGAGCGAGGAGAATGGAGATCGAAAATTACCGATTGTGATAGGTGCTTTCGAAGCTCAATCAATTGCGATAGCACTTGAAAAAGAAATCATGCCTCCAAGACCTCTTACCCATGATCTTTTTAAAACTTTTGCTAAAAGGTATAAAATTGTTGTTAAACAAGTCATTATACACAAATTACTTGACGGTGTTTTTTATTCAAGTATTATTTGTGAACGAGAAAAGATTGAAGAAATAATTGACGCAAGAACAAGTGACGCTATTGCGTTAGCACTCCGATTTAATGCTCCTATTTTTACCTATAAAAACATTTTAGATCAAGCAGGAATTCATACGGAAGTAGGTCCTAAGAAAACAGATCTTTCAAAGAAAACAGCAACAGCCACCGAACAAATCTTAATTGAAGGAGAACAAAAAGAAGATATTTCTGAAAACGATTTCAGCAAACACTCCTTAAAGGCTCTAAAGAAACTATTGACGGAGGCCGTAAATAACGAAGAATATGAAAAAGCCGTCAGAATTAGAGACGAAATTTCAAAAAGAAAATAATATCCCATGCAAAAGAATTTATTAGTTCTACTATTATTATTGGTTCCTTTTTTTATACTTGGACAAGATTTAGAAAAAAAATGGAAATTTTCAAGTATTGAAGATTCAAAAGGAAATCCAATTGCAAAAATTAATAAAGAAACCGATTATCTCAACATAACAGAAAGTTCCTTTTCATACTACATCGAGTCAAAAAATAACTTAAAAGCAAAAGGAGATCTTATATTTCAAAATAACCTATTGGTATTTTATTATACATTGCCCAACGACACCATCAGAAGGTATAAGATCACAGAACATACTGATTCTACTTTGGTTTTTAAAGAAAAAGAGGTTTATTATAAATTTTACTCGAACAATGACAGCACAGAGGGAGTATTACTAACAACTTCTAAAAACAAAAAATCTTCGGGTATTGTTCCAAGTCAGGGGATTACCTTTACCAGTGTTTGGAAAGGTGTTCTAGGGATGTTTTCCTTGTTGTTTATTTCTTTTTTATTTAGTAGTAACAGGAAAGCGATTAACTGGAAAACTGTTGGAATTGGGCTAGCTTTTCAATTAATTATAGCGATNNGGCGTCTTAAAAGTATCTTTTGTTCAAAATGCTTTTGAAGGGGTCGGAAAAATATTTGTAAGTATTTTAGATTTTACAAAAGCTGGTAGTAAGTTTTTATTTGAAGGCTTGGTAGTAGACATGGATACTTTTGGATTTATTTTTGCTTTCCAAGTTTTACCGACTATTATATTTTTCTCAGCACTAACATCGGTTTTATTTTATTTAGGAATTATTCAAAAACTAGTAAAAGCATTTGGCTGGATGTTATCTAAGTTATTAAAAATTTCCGGTGCTGAAAGTTTGAGTGTCGCTGGAAACGTATTTCTTGGCCAGACCGAAGCGCCTCTTTTAATAAAAGCTTATTTAGAAAAAATGAATAAATCTGAAATGCTTTTAGTAATGATTGGAGGGATGGCAACTGTCGCTGGTGCTGTTTTGGCGGCCTATATTGGTTTTTTAGGAGGTGATGACCCTAATCTTAGATTGTTATTTGCAAAACATTTATTAGCGGCCTCAGTTATGGCTGCACCAGGGGCTATAGTTATATCAAAAATATTATATCCACAAACCGAAAAAATCAATTCTACCGTAGAAGTTTCTGTTGAAAAAATAGGAACTAATATTTTAGATGCAATCGCAAACGGGACCACAGAGGGTCTACGTTTAGCTGTAAATGTTGGAGCTATGTTGTTGGTGTTTGTTGCTTTTATAGCTATGTTTAACGGAATTTTGGGTTGGCTAGGCGATTGGACCTCTTTAAATAGTTGGATTGCTGCTAATTCTTCCTATTCTGAACTTTCAATAGAAGCTATTTTAGGAACTATTTTTGCACCACTCATGTGGTTAATAGGCGTTGCGAAAGAAGACATGATGATGATGGGGCAATTATTAGGAATTAAATTAGCCGCTAGCGAATTTGTAGGTTATATACAACTAGCTGATTTAAAAAACATTGAAAACGCCGCTCATCTAACCTATGAAAAATCAATCATTATGGCCACCTACATGCTATGTGGATTTGCTAATTTTGCGTCCATAGGTATCCAAATTGGAGGGATTGGGTCTTTAGCTCCAGGACAAAGAAAAACTTTGTCTAAATTTGGGATGAAAGCACTAATTGGCGGTAGTATTGCATCTCTAATTTCTGCTACCATCGCAGGTATGATTATTGGATAAATTATTCTAGTTAATAACTTTTAATAATAATAAAGACTAATAGAAATATTAAATCATGGCTTTATTTATTTTTATCAGCAGAGTTATTTGATTACTATTTTTTTAGAAAAATTATCTATGATACAATATCACGAGCTTATTAAGCATGTCCTTGAAAATGGAACTGTAAAAAAAGATCGAACAGGAACTGGAACAAAGAGTGTATTCGGTTATCAAATGCGTTTTGATTTAAGTGAAGGGTTCCCGATGGTTACTACCAAAAAACTTCATTTAAAATCTATTGTTTATGAATTACTATGGTTTTTAAAAGGAGATACCAATATAAAATACCTTCAGGAAAACGGCGTTCGAATATGGAATGAATGGGCCGATGAAAATGGAGATTTAGGTCCTGTCTATGGTTACCAATGGCGTAATTGGAATGGAGATGAAATTGATCAAATCAGTGAAATCATTGAAACACTCAAAAACAATCCTGATAGTAGAAGAATGCTAGTCTCTGCCTGGAATCCAAGTGTTTTACCAGATACCAGAAAATCATTTTCAGATAATGTTGCCAATGGGAAAGCCGCATTACCTCCTTGTCATGCATTTTTTCAGTTTTATGTAGCCGATGGTAAATTATCGTGTCAGCTTTACCAACGAAGTGCTGATATTTTTCTAGGAGTCCCCTTCAATATTGCTTCTTATGCATTATTCACTATGATGATGGCACAAGCCTGTGGATTGGAAGCAGGAGATTTTGTACATACTTTTGGAGACGCACACATCTATAGTAATCATCAAGAACAAATAGAACTTCAGCTATCTCGAGATCCAAAACCATTGCCAAAAATGATTTTAAATCCCGACATCAAAAATATTTTTGATTTTACTTTTGACGATTTTACCCTGGTAGACTATGAGCACCACCCACACATTAAAGGGACTGTAGCTATTTAAAAATCACAACAACTATTTAAATTAATAAAAAAATGTTCTCTACATCTAAAAAAGAAAACCAAAAAGAATCCGAACAACGAGAACAATACGTGTATGCTAGTGAACGAATCGAGCAAAAAAAAGGATTGTTATCTCATTTCATTTACTTCATTGCAGGTTCTATTATACTTTGTATTATCAATCTCGTATTAGCAATTGGTATAGAAATTACATTTCTGAATTACAATTGGTTTGTTTGGGTAACAGTATTGTGGGGGTTTATTTTTCTGACTCATGTATTTAATGTTTTTATAAAAAATAGATTTATGGGTAAAGAATGGGAACACCGTCAATTAGAAAAATTAAAAGCTTTACAAGAAAAACGAATTTTAGAATTAGGTAAAAAAGTCAATGCTAAAACTCCAATGCTTGAAGATTTGAATAAAGAAAAAAACCTAGCCCCGAATAAAGAAATATGATAACCTTGATAGCTGCTGCTGGCATTAATAACGAACTAGGCAAGGACAATGACTTAGTTTGGCATTTACCGATTGATTTTAAGCGATTTAAAGAACTCACTACTAATCATCATATTATCATGGGAAGAAAGACATTTGAATCCTTCCCAAAACCACTTCCAAACCGAATTCACATCGTAATAACTCGGAATAAGTCCTACCAAGTAGAAGGAGCTATTGTTGTACACTCTATGAAAGAGGCTTTAAGCCTTGTTAATAATGATGATCAACCTTTTATTATTGGGGGTGGAGAAATTTATAAAATTGGAATGGACGTAGCTGATAAAATCGAATTAACTAGAGTTTTTAGTTCTTTCGAGGCAGATACTTTTTTTCCTGAAATTCCTGAGGACAAGTGGAAGTTAGTAAAAGAAGAACGTCACCTAAAAGATGACAAACATCTATTTGATTTTTCATTTCAAACTTTCGTCAGAAATTAATTCAATTTAATTTATGTTCAATTAAAAAGCTATTTTTACACGCTCACAGATACTAACAATAGAAGAAAAACTCACAATTATGAATGCATACATTTTTCCTGGACAAGGAGCACAATTTACAGGAATGGGATTGGATCTTTTTGAGAATTCGTCAAAGGCTAAAAAATTATTTGAAGAAGCGAATGAATTATTGGGTTTTGATATCACGAAAATCATGTTTGAAGGAACTCCAGAAGAATTAAAAGAAACTAAGGTGACGCAACCGGCAATTTTTTTACATTCAACTATATTGGCATCAGTACTTGACAAATCTTTTCAACCAGATATGGTTGCGGGACATTCTTTGGGAGAAATTTCTGCATTAGTTGCTAATAAAACATTGGCTTTTAAAGACGGATTACTTTTAGTGTCTAAGAGAGCACAAGCGATGCAAAAAGCGTGTGAACTTAAGCCGTCAACAATGGCTGCTGTATTAAATTTAGATGATGCTGTTGTAGAAAAAATATGTGCTAATACCCCTGGAATTGTTGTCGCTGCAAATTATAATTGCCCTGGGCAATTAGTAATCTCTGGCGAAGTAAACGCTATTAATCAAGCTTGTGAAGCGATGAAAGAAGCTGGCGCTAGAAGAGCTCTAGTTTTACCTGTTGGAGGAGCTTTTCACAGTCCTTTAATGGAACCAGCACGAGAGGAATTAGCCACAGCAATTGAACACACAAAATTTTCGATTCCTGAGTGTCCAATCTATCAAAATGTAAGTACTATCGCTACCAAAGATCCAGCTATTATTAAGAAAAACTTAGTATCGCAATTAACGGCTCCCGTTAAATGGACACAGAGCATGCAACAAATGATTAATGATGGAGCTACAAATTTTATTGAAGTTGGTCCAGGTAATGTATTACAGGGCTTAATGAGAAAAATTGACCGAAATGTGGCAACAGAAAAAGCTGCTATTTAATTTTTCTTACTTTTTTTTCCCAATTCCAAGAAGATAATAAGGATTCTTCCATACTTTTTTCAGCTTTCCAACCCAATACATCATTTGCTTTTTTGGTGTCAGCATAAACCGAAATTACATCGCCTTCTCGACGGTTCACAATTTTATAATTTAATTTTTGCTGCGTTACTTTTTCAAAAGCATTTACTACTTCTAAAACGGAACTTCCTTTGCCGGTTCCAATATTAAATGTTTCGAATTGGCTGGAATTTCTATCTTTTAATAAACGTTCTAAAGCAACTACATGTGCTTTTGCTAAATCAACCACATGGATATAGTCTCGGATACAACTTCCGTCTTCTGTTGGATAATCATCCCCAAAGACGGACAACTGATCTCTTAATCCAGCAGCTGTCTGTGTAATAAATGGAACTAAATTTTGCGGAATTCCCAGAGGNNAAATACCTAAGTGCAATCGATTTTAAATTGGATACTTTACAAGAATCATTCAAGATTTCTTCACTTATCTGTTTGGTATTTCCATAGGGTGAAGTCGCTTTTTTGATAGGAGCACTCTCATCTATTGGCAATTTGTCTGGTTCTCCATAAACCGTACACGAAGAACTGAAAATAAAGTTTTCAATAGTAAAGTTATTACACGCTTTCAACAAGTAAATTAATGTAGATAGATTGTTTTCGTAATACAATAATGGGTTTTCAACACTCTCTCCTACCGCTTTACTAGCAGCAAAATGAATAATTCCTGAAATATCTTGATACTTTTCAAAAAATTGAATGACTTCGCTTTTTTGACGCAAATCAATTTTTTCAAATAGAGGTGTTTTACCTGTAATTTCAATAATTCCATCCAAAACTTCCAAAGAAGAATTTGACAAATTATCAATAATCACCACTTCAAACCCTGCGTTTTGAAGTTCAACAACAGTGTGAGAACCTATGTAACCCAAGCCACCTGTCACTAAAACTTTTCGCATATTAATTGTTTTTTATAAAATCAATCACGGTTTTCGTAATAAACTCAATTTGTTCGTTGTCTAATTCGGTATGCATCGGTAAAGAAATTACTTCTTTTACTAACTGATTTGTAACTTTAAAATCTTCCTCATTATAACGCTTGTCTGCATAAGCTTTTTGAAGATGTAATGGAATAGGATAATAAACTCCACAAGGGATTCCTTTATCGTTTAAATGGGCAACCAATGCATCTCGATCGATGTTGACAACTTTTAAGGTATATTGGTGAAACACATGACAGTCACAATTCTTCATATCGCAGGAACAGTGTTCACAACCATAACTAGGAGTTATGATATTTGCTATTCCAGAAAAAGCTTTATTGTATTTTATAGCTGCCTCAAGTCGTGCTTTGTTATAAGCATCTAATTTTGGCAACTTTGCTCGTAAAACTGCTGCTTGAATTGAATCCAATCGGGAGTTTACGCCAACTACATCATGATGATACCTTTGATACATCCCATGATTCACTATTCCCCTGATGGTATGAGCCAACTCGTCATCATTTGTAAATATAGCTCCTCCATCTCCATAACATCCAAGATTTTTAGAAGGAAAAAAAGAAGTGGAGGCTACATGCCCAATAGTCCCGGTTTTCTTTTTAGTTCCATCTTTGGAGGTGTATACACCTCCTATTCCTTGAGCATTATCCTCAATTACAAATAAGTTGTGAGCATTTGCAATATCCATAATCTCGTCCATATTTGCAGCTAAACCAAATAAATGAACCGGTACAATTGCCTTAGTTTTTGGAGTAATTGCTCTTTTAATTGCACTTGTATCAATATTAAAGCTTACTGGATCTACATCTACTAACACTGGGGTTAACCCCAATAAAGCAATAACTTCTACCGTTGCAGCAAAAGTAAAATCAGCTGTAATCACTTCATCACCTGGCTTTAAACCTAATCCCATCATGGCTATTTGCAATGCATCGGTGCCATTTGCGCAAGGAATAACATTTTTAACCCCTAAATAGTCTTCTAATTCTTTCTGGAATCCATGAACTTCAGGACCGTTTATAAACGCTGCAGATTCGATGACATTTAAGATAGAATTATCAACTTGTTCTTTTATTCCGCTATACTGACCTTTGAGGTCAACCATTTGTATCTTTTTCATTTTTTTCTAGTACGTCAGATAATTAATTAAAAATGCGAAGCTTTCTAAAATATTTAACGCAAAATTACAAAATTTGAAATCGGCATACAATCTAATTCCTTAAAGAAACGTATTTTAGCTGTACAGTAATTATCGATGCATTTACTTTATAATTTTTCTACATTTTTAGCGAGCAAGTTAATTTTGCTATCTCCGCTTTTTAGTCCTAAGATGGATTTATTTGTAAAAGGAAGAAAATCCGTAATAAAAACATTAAAAAATACCCTTGAAAAAGGTGATAAGACGGTTTGGTTTCACTGTGCCTCTTTGGGAGAATACGAGCAAGGAGTTCCTATCATAAAAAAAACAAAAGAAGAATTTCCTGATTATAAAATCATTGTCAGCTTTTTTTCTCCATCAGGTTTTGAAGTCAAGAAAAACAATACACTTGCCGACTGCACAGTTTATCTTCCCTTAGATACTCCAAAAAATGCAAAAAACTTTATTGATTTGGTACAGCCATCAGTGGCTATTTTCATTAAATATGAATTTTGGCCAAACTATCTTTTTGAATTAAAAAAGAAAA
>ENA-UZWZ01003515-UZWZ01003515.1-metagenome-genome-assembly--contig:-Day-4-25m-contig-3515_pt1 | contig 11297 bp, 8 predicted proteins | sample MGYA00260346_ERZ794906 | MGnify/ENA metagenome assembly ERZ794906 | reverse complement strand
GATTCTTTTTTTATTACAATCCAAGGATAAGTTTTATCATCACGAAGTAAAATATTGTATTTAGGTTGATATTTTTTAATTAAAGAGTTTTCTAACAGTAACGCATCTGACTCGGATGACACTACGATGTGTTTGATATCATGAATATTTTTAACTAAATTTTTTGTCTTTCTAGAACCAACATTTTTTTGAAAGTACGATGAAACTCTTTTTTTTAAATTTTTAGCCTTTCCAATGTAAATGATTTTATCATCTTTATTGAAAAATTGATAGACCCCAGGCTCAGAAGGCATTGTTGAGAGCTCTATTTTTAAAGATTGACCAATCACATTCCAAAAATAATTCTTTTATATTTGGGACACTTAATAAATCTATGGAAAGTGAAATGTTTATTGCAATAATTATAACAAATATTTGTTTTATTGGAGTTGCTTATATGGTAAATGAAAATAACGCAGATATGTTACTAGCTGGATATAATACTATGTCTAAAAAAGAAAAAGAATCTTTTGATCTTAAAGGATATCTCATTTTTTTTAAGAAATTTTTTATAAATCTTGCCATATATACTTCTTTAATTTTTTTATTTTTTTATGTAGCTTTTGATGAANNTAACAGCAAGTTATGCCTATTTTATTTCAGTTCTTTTGCCAATGCCTTATATCATCTACAAAGGGAATAAATTCAAAATAAAAAAATAGTGTTTAAGAAAGAATTAAGAAGGATTTATAAATCTAAAAGGAATTCTTTAACCAACAATGAAATTGAAGCTTTGAGTTTGAGTTTAGCTAATATGGTTTTAGAACTAGAAATATGGGAATGCAGTAATTATCATATTTTTTTTCCAATAGAAAAAAATAATGAAATAGATACTAAACTGATCATTCAGATTATTCAAGGAAAAGACAAGAACGTTATTCTTCCCAAATTAAATTTAGAAAATAAATCTTTTTTAAATTTTCTTTTGACTGATGCAACTTTATTAAAAGAAAATGAGCTTGGAATAGCAGAACCTCAGTCAGGAATTCAGATTGATGAAAGTCAAATTGAGGTTGTATTTCTTCCACTATTGTGTTTTGACACTCACGGTCAAAGAGTTGGATATGGAGGAGGTTTTTATGACAGATTTTTAAAAAAATGTCCAGAAAACACAATTAAAATTGGTTTATCTTATTTCGATCCAGTAGAAAAAATACAAGACATTAATAATACAGACATTAAAATGAATTTTTGCTTGACACCAAAAAAAATTTATGAATTTTGAGGGAACATTTTTCTATTGAATAACAGCATCATGCCAACTCCAATCGAGATAGAACTGTCAGCAATATTAAAAACAGGCTCAAAAAAAGTAAAACTTTCACCACCAACATAAGGCAACCACATTGGCCATTCCCAAGTAAGCATTGGAAATTGAAGCATATCAACAACATGACCATGAAAAATTGATTCATAGCCATTTCCAGGGCTAAATTCAGCCACGCTATAGTAACTTTCTGTAAACAAATATCCATAAAAAACAGAGTCAATTATATTACCAATTGCTCCAGCTAAAACCATAGAAAGGCTTATTATTAATAATTTATCTGCATGTTTTTTTATACTGTCATAAAGCCAATAAGAAATAAAAGTAACAGCTACAATTCTAAACAAGGTTAAAAACAATTTTCCACTTCTTTCAGAAATAAAAGGTAAAAAATCATTGATTGTGGCTCCCCAAGCCATCCCCTTATTTTCAATAAACAATAATTTGAACCACCCCAAATCAAACAGAGGTAATTGGCCGTAAAGAGTTAAGGGAAAATTTAGCTTGATATAAACTTTAGAAACTTGATCAATGATTAAAATTAAAAGAACAATAAGTAAAGATTTCTTTAAGTTCATAAGACTTAATCATGTAAAAGCTAAAATTATTTTTGAAGATTTTTGGCTTCAATACTTAATGTTGCGTGAGGGACAAGTTCAAGTCTTTTTTTGTTAATTAACTTTCCCGTTACTCTACAAACTCCGTAAGTTTTATTTTCTATTCTTATAAGAGCACTTTTTAAATCTCTTATGAATTTCTCTTGTCGAATGGCAAGCTGAGTATTAGCTTCTTTAGACATAGTTTGAGAACCTTCTTCAAAAGCCTTAAAGGTAGGGGAGGTGTCTTCAGTGCCATTATCTCCATCATTCATGTAAGCACTTTTAATTAACGCTAAATCATTTTGTGCTTTTTCAATTTTCTCTTCAATTAAAGATTTAAAATGCTTTAAGTCTTTATCTAAGTATCTAGTAATTGCCATAACTAATTAATTTTTGTTAAATGTAATTTAGAGTCAATGTTATCAAATTTAAGCTCAACGCCATCATCAAAATTATCTAAAACTATTAAATTTTCCGCTAACGTCTCAGTTAGTATATAATTTCGGTTTTCAAAAATAGCTTTTTCAAGGATAATATCCTTTTTAATTTTTAAATTAATTTTATCTGTTACCAGTAATCCACTTTCTTTTCTTAAAGTTTGAATTCGATTCACTAACTCTCTACAGATTCCTTCACTAATCAATATCTCATTTAATTGTATATCAAGAGCTACTGTGACACCATTTTCGGAAGCCACTAGCCATCCTTCAATATCTTCAGAAATTATTTCTAAATCACTTGGTTCTAAAATTATTTCTTCTGAGTCTATAGTGATAGAAATAGGCTTGTTTGCTTCTATTTTTTGAATTTCAGAATTGCCTAGTGTTTTGATCTTGGCCATTACAGCAGACAGCTTTTTGCCAAGTTTTGGGCCAAGAGATTTAAAATTAGGCTTAACTTTTTTGATTAATATCCCAGATGAATTACTTATAAGTTCGACTTCTTTAACATTTACTTCAGACTTAATAAGTTCTGAAATATCAAGAATTTCTTTTTTTTCGTTTTCGTTTGAAAAAGGAATCATGATTTTTGAAAGAGGTTGACGAACTTTTATTTTTTCTTTTTTTCTTAGAGATAAAACCAAAGAACATATTGTCTGAGCATTTCTTATTTTTTGTTGTAAATCAGGATAAATTTCTTCAGAGTTTGAAACAGGAAATTCATCATGATGAACGGAATCCAAGGGGTTTTTACAAGTATTGTTAACTAGATCTTTATATAATCTATCCATAAAAAACGGAGCGATTGGAGAGGATAATTTAGAAACGACTGTTAAACATTTGTAAAGCGTTTGATAAGCACTGATTTTATCATGACTATATGACCCTTTCCAAAACCTTCTTCTAGAAAGCCTAACATACCAATTACTTAAATATAATTGTACGAAGTTTGAAATAGCCCTTGCAGCTTTTGTTGGCTCGTAATTATCGTAATGATCGTCAACTTCAGCTATCAAAGAATTTAGTTCAGATAAAATCCATTTATCAAGTTCAGGTCTGTCGTTTATATTAATTTCACTTTCGCTGTATTTGAAAGTATCAATATTGGCGTATAAAGCAAAAAATGAATAAACATTATAAAGGGTTCCAAAGAACTTACGTTTGCTCTCTTCAATTCCCTCTAAATCAAATTTTAAATTATCCCAAGGATTAGCATTACTAATCATATACCACCTTGTTGCATCTGGACCAAACTTAGAAATAGTTTTAAATGGATCAACAGCATTTCCTAGTCGTTTCGACATTTTTTGACCATTTTTATCTAGAACAAGCCCATTAGATATCACATTTTTATAAGCTATTGACTTAAAAACTGTTGTAGCGATGGTGTGAAGAGTGTAAAACCATCCTCTTGTTTGATCAACTCCTTCAGCAATATAATCAGCAGGAAAAGCTTCATTATTATCAATTTTGTTTTTGTTTTCAAAGGGATAATGCCATTGAGCATAAGGCATAGATCCTGAATCAAACCAAACGTCAATTAAATCAGGTTCGCGATACATTTTTTCACCTTTTTTAGAACAAAGAATGATTTGGTCAACTACATTCTTATGTAAATCAATCTTATCATAATTATCATTACTCATGTCATGAGTATCAAAATTTTTAAATGGATCATTTTTCATGAAACCCTTGGAAATAGATTTTTTAATTTCCATTTTTAGATCTTTCATTGAACCAATCACTAAAACTTCTTTAGAGTCACTTGTTCTCCAAATAGGTAACGGAATTCCCCAGTATCTAGACCTTGATAAATTCCAATCATTTGCGTTTGCTAGCCAGTTCCCAAATCTACCTTCACCTGTAGATTTAGGTTTCCAGTTTATGGATTTATTAAGTTCAACCAAATCCTTTTTCTTGTCTGTTACTTTTATAAACCAAGAGTCTAGAGGGTAGTATAATATAGGCTTATCAGTTCTCCAACAATTAGGATAACTGTGAACATATTTTTCAACCTTAAAAGCTTTGTTTTGCTCCTTTAATTTAATAGCTATTTCAACATCCACAGATTTTTCAGGGACATTTTCTTGCTCGTAATATTCGTTTTTAACAAACTTTTCACCTAAAAAACCAAGTTCTTTTCTAAATTTTCCTTGTAAATCAACCAAAGGAACAGGTTGTTTGTTTTCATCAAGAATTAATAATGCAGGTATTTCAGGATTAGCCATTTTAGCAACTTTTGCATCATCTGCACCAAAAGTAGGAGCAGTATGAACAATTCCAGTACCATCTTCTGTTGTTACAAAGTCACCCTCAATAATTCTAAAAGCATTTTCAGCATTTTTGTAAGGTAATGGTGCGTCTTCCCAAAGCTGAGAATATTTTATTCCAACTAATTCACTTCCATTTATTGATTCATTAACTAAATAAGGGATCTTCTTGTCAATTTTATAGTCATATTTAAGGTCACTTTTTGAATTAACTAGTAAATAATTTCCACTAAACACTTTCGATATAAGATCACTTGCTAAAACAACATTAGTAAATTCATGGGTGTATTGATTGAAAGTAGAGACTACGCTGTATTTTATTTTTTTCCCAACAGTAAGAGCTGTATTTGAAGGAAGTGTCCAAGGCGTAGTTGTCCAGGCTAAAAAATATAGAATTTCATAGTTTGATAGCGATGCAGGAAGAGAATCATTTACAGCTTTAAATTGTGCTGTAACCGTGGTGTCGCTTACATCTTGATAAGTGCCTGGCTGATTAAGTTCGTGTGAACTTAAACCTGTTCCTGCTTTTGGTGAATATGGTTGTATAGTGTAGCCTTTATAAATTAAGTTTTTATCAAAAAGCTCTTTTAAAAGCCACCAAACTGATTCAATATATTTAGACTTGTAAGTAACATAAGGATTGCTCATGTCTACCCAATAGCCCATTTTTTTTGTTAAATCATTCCAAACATCAGTATACTTCATAACAGCTTTTTTACAAGCTTTATTGTAATCTTCAACAGAAATTTTTGTACCTATGTCTTCTTTTGTAATCCCTAAATCCTTTTCTACACTAAGTTCTATAGGAAGACCGTGTGTGTCCCATCCAGCCTTTCTGTCAACTTGAAACCCTTTCAAGGTTTTATATCTACAAAAAATATCTTTGATGCTTCTAGCCATAACATGATGGATCCCCGGCATACCATTAGCTGATGGAGGGCCCTCATAAAAAATAAATTTAGGAGCGTTTTTTCTTAAACTAATACTTTTTTCAAAAGAGCGGTTTTTTTCCCACTCTGCTAGAACTTCATTAGCAACTTGAGATAAATTTAAACCTTTATATTCTTTAAATGCCATTGTGAATAAATCGAAATTTACTAAAAGCGAAAGTAACTATTTTAGATGAAATTTGTAGAACTTAAAACTGATAACTTAAAACTAAATTTAAGTTTCTGCCTGGAGCGGATATTCCAGAAGCAAATTCTCTATAATGAATGTCAAAAATATTATCCAAAATAAGTAGTGTTTTAAGTTTATTTGAAAATTTATAAGAAGAAGAAAATCTAACTATATTCCATGACGGCATTCCATTGTAAGAGAAGTCAATACCATCAAAAACTAGAGGAGTTTCTTCAAGCCCGTCTTCCCCCCCAATACTATATTTTTCAGGGTTTTTAGAACTAGAAAACTTATATGAAAGTTCAAGATCACTTGATTTAGTAACCATGTATCTTAAAGAGAAGTTTCCAAATAATGGAGAAATTGAAGGTAATGGATGGCGGCTATTTACACTTCCCCCATGAGTAAAAGTTAAATTACCTTTAAGCGTCCATAAATTTGGCGAACTTAGTTTTATGTCCAATGTAGACCCATATATATAGGCATTTCCTTTATTAACATTAGCCATTGTGATTACTTCTTCTGAGTTAAATACTATGGTAGATGGATCACTTGTTGACGTATCATCTTTTATTTCAAAATAATCTCTAGTAATATGTTTTGAAATGTGTGTGTAATATGCGTTTATGGAAAATATATTTTGTTTGTTTAGCGAAGATTTATAAAGACCTATTTCTGAACTGTAGGCGTATTCTGGCTTTAGTTTAGAATTCGGAACGGAAAGCACACCTTTATGCTCTCTAATCTTCCCAATATCATCAATGTTTGGAGATCTGAAACCACTAGAAAAATTAGCGCTTATTTTCCAATTGTTTTTTGTTCTTAGCACATAACCAAAACTACTTGTAATTGATGAGTTTTGAGAATGAACATCTGAAATACTGGCGTTAATTATATTGGTATCATTCCATTTTGCTCTTAGCCGAGTATCTGTAAACCTCATTCCAAAATTAATATTTGATTTTTTTGAAAGGTCTTTTCTGTATTCAGAATAAATTGCAGCTGTTGAATAATGACCTTCATCGCTGGGATACCTTGTTGGGATATTAAAATATTGATTGGATAAAGCTAACCCAGAAATAGTTGATTTGTAACTTTGTAAATAAGCTTTTGAGTTTACATTATTAAAAGTGTATTCAAAGCCGTAAACTAAGGAGGAATTATTCGAGTAATCTTTAAAATAATCGTTATTTACAGAAAAAATATTTAAATTTTCTATCTGGTTGGTCTTAGAGAGATCTTGAAACCTTCTGTAATGTCTTGATTCTCCTATCTTTTGGAAAGCGATTAGTAATTTACTTTTGTCACTAAATCTTTTCGCTTTAGAAAAATTAAAAAGGGTTGAAATCATTGTCCTTTTTTGAGGACCATAGTACCATTCAGAATATTTATAATCTCCATTTGTAATTTCGTTTAACTTGTCAAACCTATTTATATCAGAGGACTTTGAATGTTGAAGATTTAATATCATATTGGAGCTATCTGACAACAAAAAATTAAATTTTTGCATAAAATCATATTGTTGATAAGCTGTATTTAATTGAATATTAGGATTTTCATTATTTTTTTTGGAATCATTATATTTATTTGAGTCTAAATAATGATTGTCTAAGCCCCATTCATCAAAACCATGTTTTCTGTTATCTCCCATTATAATATCTCCAAATTTTGAAAAAGAAAAATTTGTATAACTAGCCCATTTGTTTGTACTATATTCAAGATCTAAGTTTTGTACAATGTTATTGAGTCTTGAGTTGTAAGAAGAGATCCCACTTGCCCCCCACTTTTTAATATTATTCATTTTAGGTGTTTTGGTGTAAAAATGCACTANNNNACAGGGCTTCCGCCCCCACCTTGAGATTTTTGAACTCTAACTCCGCCAGCATAATTTAATAAATCAGCAGAAGTTTGAGGTAAGTCTAATTTCAAATCTTTATTAGTTATTAAAGAAACTTGTTTGGAAATTTTTTCTCTATTTTCTTTGTTTCTAGCCACAGAAAGAATAACCTCTGACAAGGCTAGGGTATTGGGTTCTAGAAAAACAGTAGTCTTATTTGAGAGGCGATTAATTATTAGTTGAATTGATTTGTACGAGACATGCCCGATTATTAAAGTATCTTTTTTATCAAATCCTTTGAGGTTAACTATACCTTTATTGTCGGAAATCAATGACTTTGAGCTTTGTTTTCCAAAAACAGTAACATCAGACACAGGGAGATTGTTGGTATTGTCGATTATGATTATTTTTTGAGAATAACCAATATTGCTAATTAGCAAAAGACAAACTGAAACAAAACATCTAGCCAAATAGTTCATAAAGAATATTTAGAGAGTTAGGTCTTTTAAAATCAGGCAAATGAATTTGCATATACTTAATTAAAAATTCAATTAATTTCTTTCTCTTGTTTGAAGTATTAACTTCCTCTATCAAATCATCAAATTCTGTGCCTAAAAAACTTTTAAAATGTGAAATAATTTCACCGCTAATACAATATTCACTACCATCGCATTTGCAAAAGACCCCTTCAATCATATTAAAACCACCAAGATCTTGATTGGATAAATTTGGCGAAATACCCATAAATGATAATAGTTTAACTAAGAAATGAATGTGAAAATTACTGAATCTGTTAGACTGATCTAGCCACACTGTGGATTGTTTTAAAAAGTTAAAGAGTGCTAAGTTTTTTTCTTCCTCTTTAATGCTTTTCGAAAGAACTTCAGATAAAAACATAACTATGGAGTTTTTAATTATATCTAAATGAATCTTTTTGTAAGGATTTATGATTTTTACTGATCGGAGGCTTTCTAATCCTCCATTATTTTTATGATTGGCATCTATTTCTAGTTGAGTAAGAGGTTGAAAAAACCCAATATTAATTTTTTTTTTTTTAGAAGTGCGAATGCCTTTTAATAAATAAGATTTTAAACCGTTAGACTTTGTAAAGCACTTAACAATTATGCTAGTTTCAGAGTATTTAATATAATTTAACGAAATAGCTTCGGTTGAAACAAGCATTATTAAACTACTCCTTGGGCTAACATTGCATCTGCAACTTTGATGAATCCTGCAATATTTGCTCCTTTCTCATAGTTCACGTAATCTTTTTCTTGACCATGAATCAAACATGAATTATGAATATCTTTCATAATTTCTTTTAATTTTGAATCAACCTCTTCCCTAGACCAACTATATCTTAAAGAATTTTGTGCCATTTCAAGTCCAGAAACTGCAACACCTCCAGCATTTGAAGCTTTTCCAGGTGCGTACAAAATTTGGTTATGTTTAAATATTTTTATTGCATCAGGTTCACAAGGCATATTAGCTCCTTCACTAATACATATACAGCCATTTTTTATTAAATTTTTTGCATCATTTTCATTAAGTTCATTTTGAGTTGCACAAGGTAGCGCGATATCACATTTTATTTCCCACGGAGTTTTATTTTTAAAAAAGACAGCGCTTGGATACTTATGGACATATTCATTAATTCTTCCTCTTTTTACATTTTTGAGATCCATAATAAAATTTAGTTTTTCAGTATCTATTCCATCACTGTCATAAACAGTACCAGACGAATCAGACATAGAAATTACTTTAGCAGAAAGCTGTATACATTTTTCTGCAGCATATTGAGCAACATTTCCAGATCCAGAAATGACTACAGTTTTTCCTTTTATTGAATTAGAAACATGATTTAACATGTTTTCAGCAAAATATACAGTGCCATAACCTGTAGCTTCAGGCCTTATTAAAGAACCACCCCAAGAAAGTCCTTTTCCTGTTAAAACGCCAGTAAATTCTTTCTTCAATTTTTTGTATTGACCAAACATATATCCAATTTCTCTTCCTCCTACGCCAATATCACCTGCAGGAACGTCTGTATTTGGACCTATATATCTGTAAAGCTCTGTCATAAAGCTTTGACAAAATCGCATCACCTCACCATCACTTTTTCCTTTTGGGTCAAAATCAGATCCTCCTTTACCAGCACCCATTGGAAGAGTAGTAAGACTATTTTTAAATACTTGTTCAAGCGCTAAAAACTTTAAAATACTAAGATTAACAGTTGGATGAAACCTTAATCCTCCTTTGTAGGGTCCAATTGCTGAGTTCATCTGCACTCTATATCCTCGATTTACTCGAATTTCTCCATTATCATCAACCCAATTTACTCTGAACATTAAAACCCTTTCAGGTTCAACCATTCTCATTAAAATATTTTTACCATGGTAAATGTCTTTAGAAACGATATATGGCAAAACTGTTTCGGCTATTTCTTTTACAGCTTGCATAAACTCTGGTTCATGAGAGTTTTTTTTATCAATTTCAGAAATAAAGTTTTCTATAATCTTTTTCATATTAAAAAGAATTTATTACTCTAAGTTAAGCAAATAATTATTGTTTAAATTAACCAATTGCTTGTTTCAGATCTTCAATTAAATCTTCAACATCTTCAATTCCAACACTAAGTCGAATTAACGAATCAACTACACCTGACTTTTCTCTTTCTTTTTTTGGAATTGAAGCATGAGTCATTGAAGCTGGGTGTCCAGCTAAACTTTCAACCCCACCTAACGATTCGGCTAATGTGAATATTTTTAGAGACTCAACTATTTTAAGAGATTTGCTCAGGCTATTTCCTTTAGTAGTAAAGGAAATCATTGCTCCAAAATCATTCATTTGATTTTTAGCAATATTGTGATTAGGATGATCTTCAAGCCCAGGCCAATAAACCGATTCAATTTCGGGGTGATTATTTAAATAATTTGCAATCTTTTTAGCATTTTCACAATGTCTTTGCATTCTAACGTGTAATGTTTTAATACCTCTAAGAGTTAAAAAACTGTCCATAGGGCCACAAATTGCTCCACTTGCATTTTGAATAAAATATAATTGCTCAGAAAGCTTACGGTTGTTAACAATAAGCGCTCCAAGAACCACATCACTATGGCCCGCTAAATATTTTGTAGCTGAGTGCATAACAATGTCAGCTCCCAGAGAAAGTGGCTGTTGTAAAAAGGGTGTTGCAAAGGTATTGTCAACTGCCAAAATAAGATTGAATTTTGTTGAAATATTGCTTAAACCTTTAATATCTACAATATTCATCATTGGATTAGTAGGTGTTTCAACCCAAATCATTTTTGTATTTTTATTTACCAAATTTTCTATTTTGGATAAATCGTGCATTTCGGTAAAATGGAAAACAAGCCCATATTTTTCAAAAATTTTAGTAAAAAGTCTGTAAGAGCCCCCATACAGGTCGTTAGTTGAGATCACCTCGTCACCAGGATTTAATAATTTAAGCACCGCATCAATTGCAGCCAGCCCAGACCCAAACGCAAGACCAAATTTTCCACCTTCAATACTTGAAAATGAGTTTTCCAAGGCACTTCTTGTTGGGTTATGGGTTCTGCTGTATTCATAACCTTTGTGATCACCTGGTGTTTTTTGAGAATACGTTGATGTTTGATAAATTGGTGGCATAACTGCACCATATCCTTTTTCTTCGATTTGACCTCCGTGAATAGTTTTTGTGTTAAACTTCATTTTAAGTAAATT
>ENA-UZWZ01007250-UZWZ01007250.1-metagenome-genome-assembly--contig:-Day-4-25m-contig-7250_pt1 | contig 11300 bp, 8 predicted proteins | sample MGYA00260346_ERZ794906 | MGnify/ENA metagenome assembly ERZ794906 | reverse complement strand
AATATTACTGGTACTGTAAAATTCCAAGATTCTATAGCAGTCAGGCCTTTAGGTATTCATTATACAGTGGGTCTCAATATATCTGGTCTAAGTTACTTATTAACATCGGGAGATGATGGTTACTACGGCCTTATTTCTGCTCCAAGCGGTTTATCTAACGTTTACTTATCTCCTATGATGAATACTGTAGGCCCTACTGGATACTCTTTGGGTGCTGAAGATGTCACAGGGACGCCTCCATTAGTCAATGTTAGAGTTGATCATGAACCTCCAGTTGCCGGTCCATTAGAAGTCAATACTCCATCCGGATTAAAGGCCGCTCATGGAAAAGTCTGGGACCCAACAGTCCCTCTTTCTTTGTTTGTCACAGTAGATGAATCAGAGGCTAGAGGTGAAATATTAACTCTCAACTATTGGCGAGGTTCAGTTGATGACACTAACGGTGATGGTATCGCGGATGAAGATGAATACCTATCCGTATTCCAACCATTAACTCCTGGTATGACTGGTCAACAGCAAGTGAATTTTATCGGAATAGATGTCTCACAGCAGTTATTTAATTCTCCAGTGCATATGTATCTTGAAGGAACAGATTGGGCAGGNNGCAACTGATGAACCTACAAGTATCAAATCTGCTGGCTATTCTCTCGATAGAGATTTAGGCTTCCTACTTCCGGGTAAACAACATACTTTTACTATGCAAATTGAAGAAGCTAACGGCCTCAATACATTGGATAATATCACAGTTATGCTATGTGGCGACGGTACAAGTGAATTAGGTAAAATGAGTTATGATGCATCAAGAGGTACTTTGTGGTCAGATGACTCTAGTTTAGTAACTCCAATTTCAGTTCAGACCATCCAAACTTCTTCAGATATCATTCAACTTTCGTTGATGTTTGAGATATCCTGGAATTATCCTTGGGAAGATGGACAAAATTCATGTAAACCTAGTGTTTCAATAGTTGATGATTTTACCACTGTGGCATATCAGAATAATATTGGCGAACTATCTTGGTATCTTGACAATAAGTATGTGGCTATACCTGAAGAAATAGAGGACCTAACTCCTCCTTCATCTATTCCTAGTGGAACTTCTGTTTACTTGGGCCAAGGTGATGAATTTAGAATGTCTGGGCATGTTTATTACTCAGGTTCTGGGGTCGTAGCCTTTGATATTCCTGATGATATGGTAGTTGAATATACTGTAATTTATGGGACTGCACCTATTCAGGTTTCAACCGATGTTAATGATGACGGTAGTTTCGATACCTCGATGATATTACCATCCAGGGTTCCATCGAATCCAACTATGGCTGTGCAAACAGAGGTATTGAATTTACCTGGATTAGGCGTATCAGATATTAACTTAGACGCTACTGTAACTGTTGACAGTGCGCGTCCTACTGTTTTGTTTGATCAGTCTACATATCCAGATTCTTCTTTGGTACTTTTAGAATCTGATTTAATCAATGATGTTCTTGTAACTGTGACGATCGTCGATGAAATTGGTATGAATGAAGGACCATTAGATGTCGAGTGGTTAGTCTTGAGATCTGGTGTTGCAGTCGCAGGCTCAGAAAATACTGGTCAATTAGCAATGATAGAAGATGGAGATTCAAAAGATATTTATCAAGGTAAGATAGATTTCACACCATTAAATGGCATGGCAATAGAACAAGGTGATCAAATTGCATTTTGGGTTACTTCAACAGACAGGGCTGGTAACAAGGTCGCAGGTCTTGGTAGCGAATCAGCACCAAGATTACCTACTTTGAGAATAATGGAATTCAATCCCGAGTACACTCGGGTAGTGACTAACCCTACTGAAACACCTATGCTTGGAGAGCTTCTAACTCTCCAAACATTCTGGGCAAATGATGGTAAGAGAGAGGGTACAATCACAGTCGGTTTGTATGAATTAAAACCAGATACTAATACATGGAGCCCTGCACTTTCTACCTTACAAGATGGGGATACTGTAATAACTCTTAATGCCCAATCATCCAGTGTATTAGCGACATTCAAGTGGGAGTCATATGAAGCAGGACAACCTTTGCTAGTATTGGTTGTTACAGATCCTGAGACAGGTGATCCTGACTTTGAAAACATTAATGGTCAAAATATAGACATAACTGGTATAAATGTCCAACCACTGCCTATTGAAAAAGAATCTTCTACTACCTTATACCTAGTTGTAGGAGTTTCTGTAATTGCAGTGGCATTAGTTGCAATCATAGTAATGAGAAGTCGTGGTGATGATGAATATTATTATGATGATGATGAAGAAGATTACGAGGAAGAAGATTGGAAATACGAAGAAGAAGATGATAATTGATCTGAGTAGGCAAATATTAGTTGGGGAGTAATCAAACCCTCATCTAATAGCCTCCTGTCATTACTATCTACCACTTGTCTTTATAGGCTATTTAGCGGCGATGCATACTCTGAGGAAGTAATTCCTTGGATGGGATTGGGATGAGTAATAATAGCGAAGCGATTACAGTTGAAGAACTAAAACATGAAGTAGAAGACCTGAAAGTATTGGTAAATACTCTTCTGACAGTGATTATGGAAGAGGCCGATGGCGTCCAATCAGGAGCGGCGCCTACGATTCCTAATCAGCCACGACGTGGATATTGCATGTAATTAATATTCAACGGGCTCGGGATCTACTGCACTCCACATATAACAGCAAGCAACTGTGCGCCATGGTATCCATTTTTCAGATATTTCATATATCTCCTCATTGGTTAATTTTTCACCGGAATTATATACTTTCTCAATTCCACGAATCATTCCTATATCTCCTATTGGAAATACATTTGGTCGTAGTAGTGTGAATATTAGAATCATTTCAGCTGTCCATCTCCCTACCCCTCTTAGTTGAATTAATTTCTCGATTAATACTTCATCATCCATTTCTTCCCACTGGTATTTTGAATAAGTACCCCAAGATTCAGCAATTCCTATCACATATTCTACTTTTCTTTGCGACAATCCACATTTTCTGAGATCCTCAAATTCTTGCGATAATATATTCTCTGGTTTTATTTCTCCTACTTTTTCTGTTAGTCTAGACCATACTGTCGAAGCAGCTTTAACTGAGATTTGTTGACCAATTATTGATCTAATTAGCGTATAGAATAAGTCACCTCTAGAAACTAATTCCAAGTTTTTATATTTTTTAATTAATTCAGAGAGTTTTTCATCCTTTTCAGAGAGTTCTTTCTTGGCTTTATCCCAGTACCCCGGTTTATCTCCTAATTGTACCATGGCTATGGCTAAGACCTCATAGTTCAAGATGGCTACCATTCTCGCATTAATCATGAACTTAGAGAAAGTACTATTCGGAGGTGCAATAATTTCAACTATTTTATTCGTTATTCTAAGTACTACTGGGAATACTGAATTAATTGAGAAGAACGATTCTTGGTTAATCGAGGAAACATGCCTAGGGAGTCATTCTAGTGACATAAGCCACACGCACAGTAGTTTATCCATATTTATTGATGGTAGCGAAGTTCTTCTATCTGCAAATATTGGCATACAAGATTCTGAATGTCCTGAAGGAATGAGAGGCATACATACTCATGATGATACGGGGAAATTACATATTGAAACGCCGAATCAAATCGATGCTCCGATAGGTGCTTTCTTCAATATATGGGGTGAAACATTTAATTCAGGACAAATTCTTGATAATACTGCTAATTCAGAATATGACATTGAAATGCGTGTCAACGGCGTAATCAATGAAGAGTATGAAAATTATGTTATGTTAGATGGAGATAATATCGAAATCTATTACAAACAAAAGTAACTATCCTTTGATAACTGCGAATGGTTTCATTCTCGCTACGGGTCTTGCTAACCTTGCCTCACTTGTCAATCGGATAACTTCGTCAACATCTTTGTATGCATCAGGGGCTTCTTCCGAAAGTACATTCGGAGTTTTTGTATGTACATTAATTCCCGCTGCTTCAAGAGTTTCTCTTAATTTTTCTGAATCAATTTGTTCTCTTGCAGCAGTCCTTGATAACCTTCTTCCAGCACCATGGCAAGAAGAAGAAAAGGCATCATTTCCTCCCTGCTTAGGGCCTGCCAATATCCAAGACGCAGTCCCCATATCCCCTGGGACTAGGACCGGTTGACCAATTCCTGAAAATTTCGAGGCTAGTTCAGGATGGTCTCCGCCCAGTGCTCTCGTCGCACCCTTTCTATGAACACAACATCTACATGATACTCCATGTACCTTATGATCCTCAATTTTAGCAATATTATGGCTTACATCATAAATGACTTCCAAGTCGCTATCTACTCCTATTTGCTCTCTCAGTATATTTCTAAGTCGTTGGGTCAAAGCTGAGCGATTTGCAAATGCGAAATTACCTGCTGCCGACATTGCATCAAAATATTCTTGACCTTCTTTACTGAATATAGGTGCAGCAGCTAGTTGTCTGTCAGGGATTGTCATATCCCACCTACGGGCATACCAAGAGTTGTCAATTTTCGAATAATTTTGTTCAATTTTCGAAACATGATCAGAGCAAACCTGATGTCCCAATCCTCTAGATCCAGTATGGATCATCGCTGTCACTTGTCCTTTACGTATACCAAAGGCCTTTGCTGCTTGTTCGTCAACTATCGAATCTACAACCTGCAACTCTAGAAAATGGTTCCCTGAACCAAGTGTTCCCAATGATTTACTCCCTCTCTTTTTTGCTCTTTCTCCAAGATTTCTCTCATTAGTTTCTAATCTCCCATTAGATTCTATAGACGCTAAATCTCTTGATTCCCCCCATCCCATCTCAATAGCAGCATTAGCCCCTTCCGATAGAATATGGTCTATCTCCGTTGAATCAATTATCACACCGCCTTTACCTGTAGCTCCAGCAGGAATTGAATTAGCAAGTTTCTGAGCTAATACTTTAGCGTTAATATCTTTAAAATTGATATCTAATGCACATAACCTAACTCCACAATTAATATCGAAACCTACTCCTCCTGGTGAAATAGCTCCTCCCTGGTTACCCGCATTGATATCAGTAGCCACAACACCTCCAATTGGAAATCCATATCCGAAATGCCAGTCTGCCATAGCCCATGCATTCCCAACAATTCCATCTAATGAGGCGGTATTTACTAGTTGATTAGGTGAACGATCATCTGCATGTTCGCCTAAATGTTCTGAGTCAGCAACTAATATTGCGTCTGTTTTCATTGAACCGTGTTTATTTATACGGATTCTTCCGGGTCCATCAGGTTGAAGATGTTCTCTCCATACTGCCGACATAGTTCTGCGTATTAACCAATACATTTCAACAAGTCGGACAGGACTTACAACAATCGCATTCAAGATAGTTTAATTATTCCGAGACATGCAAGGTTGTAGATGAGATGACATTTGGAGAGGTTCATATTCCATTTTGGGAAGACTCAGGTCATCATCGAAAAACGTGTTCTGTTACTGGATTATACTTTTGGACAAGAGATGAATCAAGAACAACCTCAGGGGACACAAATGAAGACCCATATACATTCATTGGAAGCCCTATAATTGATGGTTTTCCCATGAAGGGTAAAGATCTGAAAGACGCAATGCGTAATTCTTTCCTCAATTATTTTACATCAAATGATCACACTATGGTGAATCCCTATCCAGTTATTGCTAGGTGGAGGGATGATATTCATCTGACAATAGCTAGTATCGCGGACTTTCAGCCTCATGTAACTAGCGGGCAGGTCCCTCCGCCTGCGAATCCACTATGTATATCACAACCGTGTATCCGACTTACTGATGTTGCTGCGGTGGGACGTTCAGGGAGGCATCTAACTACGTTTGAGATGATGGCTCATCATGCATTCAATAGACCTAATGACGGAAATGTCATCTATTGGATTGATCAATGCGTACGTTTCTGCGATGATATGTTGGTTAATACATTTGGAATTAATTCATCGGAGATAACCTATGTTGAAAATCCATGGTCCGGCGGAGGAAATGCGGGGGCTGCTCTTGAGGTAATTGTGGGGGGTCTAGAATTAGCTACTCTAGTATTCATGAACCTAGAAGAGCATGAAGATGGAGACGTTGAAATTAAGGGGCTAAAATATCGTGAAATGGAACTACAAATCATCGATACTGGCTATGGCCTTGAGAGATTCTGTTGGGCTGCAGCGGGAACTCCAACTATCTATGAGGCAATTTATCCTGAATCTGTTTCTTGGCTCAAAGAAACTATAGGATTTGAATCAATGGTTAATGATTTACAACTTGAGGTAGATACATCTGCATTATTATCCGAATTATCTCGTTTAGCTGGAATATTAAATATTGATGTTGGAACAGATGTTGAATCACTTTACAAAAAATTAATTGAAAGGTTAGATGATTTGAATATTAAAATATCAGTGTCTGAGTTAAAACGATTGACTGAGCCTTTATCTGCAATATATGCAATACCTGATCATATGCATGCATTATGTAATATGTTGGGTGATGGACTAATCCCTAGTAATACCAAAGCCGGATATTTAGCCCGAATGCTTGCAAGAAGGGTTTGTCGTATGAAGTCAGATTTGAATATTGACATTACTCTCCCAGAATTAGGGAAACATCATATGGATACTCATTTAGATATGTCTAACTTTATGCAAACTGAACAAGGGATTTTACAGTTGCTAGATTTAGAAGAATTACGCTATCATGAAATGTTGAGGAAAGGTGAATCGGCTGTGAGAACTGCATTCCAAGAAATCCCCAAGGAGGCTTTAGAAGTACCTGATGAAATATTATTTAGATTATCTGAAGAGAGAGGAATAACTCCAGACATGGCGATTTCCATATCGCATAAATTAGGTTGGACAAAACTTTCTGTGAGGGTAGGTTTTTCGGCTGACATGGCAGATAGAAATGCGAAATTAACAAAAGATGCCGCCAAGGTTAAAGAGAAAAGTCAGATTCTTTCGAAAAGTTTAGAAAAAACGTATCAGGATTATTATTTAGATACGAATATTACTGACTTTTCTGCAAATGTAATTCACTGTGAGAAAATATCTGACGCTAATCTTTCATCTTTATCATTTTCAAATGAAGTCGAAGAGAAACCTACTCACATAGTAGTCTTGGATCGAACTCTATTTTATCCAGAGGGAGGAGGTCAATTAGGTGATCAAGGTTTTTTTGTCACTAATTCTGATGAGTCAATCAAAGTTTTAGATACAAAAATAGAGGAAGGAGTAATAATACATTTTACTGATGGAGAATTACGTACAGGTTCAATCAATGGAGAAGTCAATAGAATTCGTCGAATTCAATTGATGGACCATCATACTGCTGTCCATATTGTGGGTGGTGCCGCTAGAGAAATTTTAGGCCCTCATATACGTCAAGCAGGATCTAATAAAGGGGAGAAATATGCTCGTATTGACTTAACTCATCATTCAAGAATGTCTAGGGATTTACTTGATATTATAGAAGATAAAGCGAATGAAATTGTTCAATCTAACCCTGGAATCGAGAAAATAATAATGAGTAGGGCCGATGCTGATGCTAAATTCGGTTTTGATATATATCAAGGAGGCCCTCCTAAACATGATCTAATTCGTATAATCAAGATTGGCGATTTTGATACACAAGCTTGTGGAGGAACTCATCATGATGTAGCCGGAAAAGTCGGCGAATTAAGGATAGTACGGTCCAGTCAAGTCCAAGACGGGGTGGAGCGTCTGCAAATCGTGGCAGGAGATACGGCGCGCGAACATGCAAGAGCCCAAGAGCGTATACTTAGTGAAGCATCAGAGATACTCGGAGTGCAATCTAGTGACCTTCCAAAGGCTGTTCAGAAATTCTTTGAAGAATGGAAATCACAACAAAAAAAGATTTCTAATCTGGAAGCAGAGATTATTAGATTGAGAACGAGTGGTGGTGGAGATGAAGCCATTATGAGAGATGGAATAAGATATGTGATCATGGAATCTAATGGTGATTCAAAACAGCTAATGAAAATGCTATCTGAATTGACTAGGGACAAATCCAAACCAACATTAGCAATTATAGGAAGTCGTGATGGGGGGGGCAAAATAATTGTCGCGACTACTGAAGACACCAAGGCTTCTGAGAATTATAACTCAGTTGAAATACTAAATTCCATAGCATCTCATATCAATGGCGGAGGTGGCGGAAGGCCTACCTTTGCTCAAGGTGGAGGGTCCAACCCAGATGGGATTCCTGAAGCACTTAATGCTGCTAGAAAAATGCTAGATATTTGACCATCCATCCGTTTGGTTCATGACAGTTTACATCTCCGCATAGTCATGGTAGAGCAAGTTGAGGTCTCGGAGAGAGCCTCATCCATTGAGTATGCAATTAGAGATGTAGTAGTTCCTGCCATAGAGTTAGAAAAGCAAGGACATAAGATTATCAGGTTAAATATTGGAGATCCATTAGCATATGATGGATTGCCTACGCCCAAGCATATGATAGATGGGTACAAAGAAGCGTTAGAGAGGCAGGATAATGGATACGGTCCATCTTATGGATTAGACGAATTAAGAAATGCGATTTCACTTTCTGAATCCTCAAAAGGCTGGGCATGCAGTCCGAAAGATGTTTATGTCACTCATGGCGTGACTGAGGCCCTACAGGTCATTTTTGCTGCTTTTCTTCAAGAAAATGACACTGTATTAGCGCCAGGCCCTCACTATCCTCCATACATGGCTTATCCACAGATGTACGGCGCCAAAACAGTAGAATATAGGCTAGATTCATTAGATAATTGGAAGATTGATCTAGATGACATTAGATTGAAAATGAATGATTCTGTGAAACTATTAGTCTTGATAAATCCTAATAATCCAACAGGGAACATTGCAACTAAGTCTGAGATTGAGGAACTGATTTCTATCGCTCAGGAATGGCCTAAATGTACAATTATTGCTGATGAAATTTATGATGGTCTAGACTTCACAAATTCCTTTGTATCTGTAGCTTCTCTTTCTAGAAAAGTTCCCGTGATATCACTTAATGGAGTTTCTAAAGTCTATTTTGCACCTGGGTGGAGGATTGGATATATGGCCTGGCATGATCCTGAAAACAGACTAACTTTGGTCAGAGATGGTGTTGAAAGAATCTTACGAAGTCGTCTCTGTGCCTCGACCCCTGCTCAATATGGCTATCTCGAAGGTCTCCAAAATTCTCATGAATGGCTCATGTCTCATCGAGAGTTGACAGAGAAAAGGATGAACTATTGTTTGAAAAGGATTAAAGAAATAGATGGTATATCTTGTGAAAGTCCAAGTGGTGCATTTTATTTATTTGTGAGGTTAACTAATCCTGAGCATTATAAAAATGATAAAAAATGGGTATTAGATTTATTGCATAAAGAACATGTTCTAGTAGTTCATGGTTCAGGTTTTTCTCCCGAATTTGGGTCAGGCCATTTCAGGATGGTTTGCCTTCCTCCTGTCTCAGTACTGGAAGAAGCATTCCTCAGAATTGAAAGGTTCCTAAGTAGTTGATCCGATGCGTTTTTTTAATTTCTCAAGGGGGAATAATGTTGATTTTTCAGATAGAATCAAGAAAAGATGGGTCGCATGTTCAAATGGATTTATTGTAGATTCTCAAAGAAATAGTAATTTAGTTTGGAAAATAGGTATTAATACATTCGAAGACTTTTTTTCAGGTCTTGAGAAAAGGAGCGGTCAAAGTTTAGGGCGCCGTTTAGCTCACTCTTCTTCTGAGTCCGAAGAATGGTTAATTGTAGATTCAAATATCAAGATATCATCAAGTCGTAATCTGAAAAAATGGAGCGAAACGAGCAATGATTGGCAAGATAGAGGTCTAGGTTCTTTTGAATTAATAGATAATTCTGATGAAATTAGGATACTCATTAATCATCCTTCCAATGGTCCTATGTGTGCTGGAATATTTTCCGCGATTTGGGAATTATCGTCAGGAAACAGATTCCGATTTAGGTGGAATCAAAATACGTCAGAAAGTTTAATGTTAAGTTTATCTGAAGATAATGTTGACATCCCGTCTCCTCAAAATATTCCTTATCCTTGGTTCCATAAAATTAGTTCCTCTCCTCTTAAAGATGATGATTTTTGGGATACTTTAATGATTGAAAATAGTGGTGTATGGTCATTAATGGGGGAGAGGATGATGATGGTTCACCAGGATTTAATCTTACGTTTTGAAAGTTATTTTTTACCATATCTAGACAATATTCATGAAGGTCGAAAAAATTCATGTTTATGGGGAGATTTAGATAATAAAAAATCAGATATGTGGACAATTTTTTCGGATACAATGAGGGAAATTTTCTTTAATCAGGGGCATCATGTAATAATCTCCAAAGAACAAGACTGGATTGCTGTAGCTCAACGGCATCTTGGTAAAAATGGTCTTGGTAGTATAGATTCAATAAACTCAATTGATGATTTTGGAGGTATTGAAATTCTCACTACTTCTTGTTTCCATCCCGCAATATATTGTGGCATACTTAGCGGGTGCTGGGAGCGTGCCTATGGCCGTAATGTGAAATCTGAATTTAGAGTTGAATCGGATACAAATATACTAAAATTAACTTCATTATCTGAAATTTCATACCAATAAATCCCTGCACACCAGTGATGAAACATTATATCGTATCCTAGAGACAACTGTATGTCCCTTATGGGGGGCGAGGTGATTAATTGGCTCTGACACACAATCAATATGCTGTTGCTGCAATTTCTGCAACGCTAATTTTAGCAGGATTTTACACGATTATTGGCGCAGGATTAGCCACTGTTTCAGGTTGGGAAGATGGTTCTGCTGACATCGAAACTTTAGATACCGATATACATATAGAAGGTAAAGATACAGATGGAGATGGTCTTCCCGATAGGATGGAACAGACACTTTACGGTACTGATTGGAGGCTTTCTGATACGGATAATGATGGTTTAGAAGACGGCTGGGAAATAGATAATGGCCTTGATCCATTAGATAGTGGGGAAGCCGCAGCACCTGATCCACAAACTACACAACCTGATGAAAATGATGAAAATACTGAATTGAATGAGACATTCCCTAACCCTGATAACGGGCCATTTGGTGACCCAGATAGAGATGGATTAATCAATGTAGATGAAGCTGCTTTAGGAACCAACCCTAATCTTCAGGATTCTGATGGTGACGGGTTAAATGATCGTTGGGAATCTCTCTATACTTACACTATAGAAACACCTCAAGGTTCTATTAAATTACTCGACCCATTAGATGGGAATTGGGATTGTTACCTCTTGACCCC
>ENA-UZWZ01000599-UZWZ01000599.1-metagenome-genome-assembly--contig:-Day-4-25m-contig-599_pt2 | contig 11300 bp, 6 predicted proteins | sample MGYA00260346_ERZ794906 | MGnify/ENA metagenome assembly ERZ794906 | reverse complement strand
GCTGCTGGTGGTGCAAAAGGCGGAGCGCCTATAGCTGCTGCATTAGGCCCCATAGGTATCCCACTACTAATCGGTGGCGCTTTGTACGCTGCTTCACGATAGGAGTTCGCTATGGCTGATGTAATCCCCGGATGGGAGTATATGACCCCTGCAGGTCAGGAAGTCTACGCTGCTAATATTCGAACGATAGATGCAATTAAAGAATCAGGTGGCTCTTTGAGCAGAAATGAACCTATTTATGGGGGAGCTAGCGCATTTCAAGAACTGTTAAAAGACCACCCTTCTGTACCGCAACAATATATACCTGAGCTGGAAAAGATTGCTAAAGCTGAAGGTTATACGAGGGGTATCTATGATGATACCAAGGGTTACATTACAACTGGTGCAGGGCAGACAGGTTCTTTCGCAGGGATGACACCCCTGCAATCAGTTACCATACATGAGGACAGAGCAAAGTCCGTATTCCCGAACTATCATTTATATGATCCAGAAACGCAGTCAATGCTACTGGATGCTGCCTACAGGGGTGACCTCCGGTATGGACCTAAGTCATCTAAGTCAGGTCAACCTCAGAAGTGGACAAACCTGTTCCGAGAAGGTAAGTATGCAGATGCAGCTAAAGAGCATATCAACCACGCTGAGTATAAAAAGGATGAAGTTGGGGGTGGTATTCGCAAAAGATTTGATGCAAGAGCAGATGAGATGATGCGCCTTGAAGGACTTCGAGGTGTCCCTGAAGAAGCTTGGGGTCGTGGAATACAACCAATACAGGAGGTGCCACCAACAGGGGCTCCCTCGCGGAATACTAATGCCGATGGCTTTATCACTAGCTATCCTTACAACGAAGATGCTTTCTTAGGAAGTACAATTAACAGAACAATTGAAGGATATCGAAGTGCTGAAGACACTTTACGCGAATTCTTTAGTGAACTATTTGGAGATAAAGATGAATAAGAAAGATAAGGAATTAGATGAGTTCTTCGCTAGCCTTGAGAAAGTATCCCCTGGGATACCGTATGAAGGACAGGTGGGTATCCCTCAGCCACAAGTAGTTGAGATACCTTCTTTTAATCCAGCCACTGTTATTGCACAAGATGCGCCACCTGAGTCTGATGTAGGTCAACTACATACGATAAGAGGTCCATTCCAAACGGGAACTGGTGGTGTAGTGATGAATTCCGCTGGACAACCAATAACATCCCCTAAAGCAGCTGACAGTTACTACACGTTACTTGATCAGAATGGAGCTTATGTGCAACCACAGAAAGCCCAACAAGGTGCTCCGGGTAAAGGAGCAGGAGGTAAGTAATGAGTTTATTAGAACAATTATCCTTGCTCTTCGGGGGTAGCTCCGAGAAAGCACCTAATCAAGTAGAGAGGGTGTCTCGCAGGGTACCCATCGACAATACTACAGGTCAAGGTAAAGTACCTCAGGTGTGGAAACCTAACTGGGTTCTTGGCAGTGATGTGTCAAAGCCTTTCCAAAACCCTAATGTTGCAGGTGAGAAACTGTCGATACCTAATAAACCGTCTGCACCTAACTGGACATACCGGATGCCAGTACCAGCAGCTACGCCTATTCCAGATTATATACCTAGAGGTCAGCAAACAGTACCCCATTCAGGAGTTCCCTCTAGTGCAGGTGTACCTGAGGTTAACAAACCCATGAGTGTTTCAAAGATCCTAGCGAAAGGACTTGGCCGAATTGCCGCACACCCAGCCCTAATGGCGTTAGATGCAGAGATGCTAGGCACCCCTGAGGGACAAGCGTGGATCGATGAAAATAGACCTGAAGGTTGGACTGAGAATACGTTGAAGGTTGAATCCGAATTAGGTGGAATGTCTGCAACTCAATCTGACAAACGCATTGAAGCCCAAGGGAAATTACAGAGTGAGATTGATATGCTTAAGGAAGCAGGAGCTTCCGACTCTCTGATTGCAGAGCGAGAAGCAGAACTTAAGAGTATATCTGCAGATGTTGACCCGACTGCTGAATATGTCAAAGGTAAACAAGAAGAGCTAGAAAGTATTCAATTCCAGATTGATCAACTAGCTAAGTCTACAAAGGGTAACCCCGAGGCATTTAAAGCTGCTACTGCTTCTTTGACTGCGAAGAAAGCAGCACTTGAAGCTGATATAGCTGACGCTTCTCTGGTCTCTGAAATGAATAAGAAGGACCTAGAGACCTTGGAGGTAATCCATGCTGATCCTGACAATAACACTGTTATCAAACAAGCATCTACGATGAACTACGATCAACTTCGTGCTGACTATGAGAAGATGTATGAAGGTGAGAAGATCTGGGAACAAGTTAAGAAAGCCGGTGAAAGTGCAGGTGATGCTGCTGCAGGTGGACATTCAATAAAGGATGCGCTGTCAAAAGCATCAAGCTACCTCGGAGATCTCTTTGGTGATAAATCAATCCAACGTGCACTTATATACTATGCAGGTGCTAGGCTGATGGGCTACTCAGGTAGTGGTTCAGGTATGGCTGCTGGTCAGGTGTTGATGCAGGGTTGGGAGAATGAAACTAAGGAAGAACTAGCTCTTGGAAAAGAGAAGCGGGAAGCTTATGCTAAGAGCGCAGAGGCCAAAGCTGTTGATCAGACAAAGACCGTTGACTTCTGGCAAAAGGGTGGGAAGAAAAAGATCACAGGCTATATGTCTAAAGATGGTTCTCTTTTCTATCAGGTAAATGACGCAGGAGTCTTATCTAAGAATCCTATCAACCCTGCAAGACAGGGCCTTGTTACTTACAATAAGACTGCCCATAAAACATTTGATCAGCTTGATGCAGACATCAAGACTTCTTCAGTAGAATCAAGTCAGGATGTGTTACGCACTGTGCTAGGAAACTCTAGTTTAGATGAAGAAAACCTACGAGTGACAAGTGATATCTTTGGCGATGGACGAGTCGTAAGGGATCTAACCAATACAATCACAAGAGAGTTGAGGGCTTCTGGCTCTGACTACAATGACCCACGTATTCAAGATGCGATAAATAACTTGGTGTCTAATGCTATCTGGGCTCAAGCAGAAGGTAGACGTACAGGCTCACATCAGGAAATTATAAAAGGTCTTACAGGTGAATGGAGAGAGCATCAGCTTAAGCACAGCCTCACAGGTGAAGGTTCTATCCCTAAATTCGTATACTCTAAAGTTACTGAATGGGGTAGTGATGGTAAGCCAACAAAGATTGATGACGAGTTCAACGCCACAGCACCTAAGAAAGCTATCTTTAGTGAAAGACTTGATGCTATAAGGATGAAGTGGGTAGCGATTGCTGAGGGGAATAATGTCCCTCAGGTGGAAGCTCTGTCTAAGATAACTCCGACTAGGATTACACAAGAGATGGCTAAGTTGTTCAAGAATACTGTCATGAAAGATAAGAATGCCCGTATATACTGGACCGAGAACGCTGTTGATCAAACCGCATTTATGCTGTGGCTCAGTGCTCCTAGTGATACAGAAGAGAAGTATATGGCACCTTCTTCAGAGGCAGTTAAGAAGGTGATAGGTAAAACACCTTCACTTGAAAAACTATTTAATTAGCACTAAACAATAATGAGTTTAGGAATATAGGAGAAATACTATGAGAGAGGGCCTTGCTCTGGATTTAATGAAATCATTCTCACAAGAAGAGGCTACTCAAGGCCCTGCTCAAGGTAGTCTTTTTAACATTGAGGGGACCGATTGGTCTTTCTATGACGGAGATACCCTTAAGAACTCTCAGACTAACCAACGTGTCCGACTGAGAGGTATTGATACAAGAGAGACAGCTAAGTTCCTTAAGGAATCTGGCTTTGGAGAGAGTGAGCTAGGTGGTGACGAAGCGACTGCATATCTATGGGACCTTGCGCGTAAGCATGGGTTCAATCGTGTAGTTACAACTGGGAAGCAAGGATTCCATGGTCGTGACATTGGTGACCTAGTCAACGAAGATGGTCACTCTTTCGTAGATACTCTGTTACGTACAGGTGTTGTATCTCCATCTCGTTTCTCCACAGAAGATGACCTTGAATCTGCTATGTGGGGTGCTGCAGCTAGTGGCATGAAAGTGGATGAGTCTTTCCTCAGTGATGGAAAGCAGCCACTGGACCCCTACGAGGAAGCCCGACAGGCTATCTACTCAGCGGAGACAGCGGAGTACGGTGGTCTGCCTGTGCAGAAACTAATGGCTTTCAGTGCTGCCGAGTTCGCAGCTAACCCAGATCTGTACATGGGTATCCGTTTACGTACCGCTGGGTCTGATTGGAGTGGTAAATCCCTGACACCTTTTGGCACAGGCCTTGATGTTGGACTTGCTAATCTGTACAAAGGGTTGAATACTCTTGGTCAAGCGGCAGCAGATAGATTTGGATTTGAGGGAGTAGAAGCTTCTTTTGCATCTGATGCTGCAGCTAATCAGGACTTCATGGACATGCAACCATCAGTTCAAATGAACCTACTGGAAACAGATTGGACTTCCTTTGATGAACTGACAGACAGCTTTGCTGGTTTGTTAGGCTCCTCGCTCCCATTCATGGGGGCCACTATGATTGGTATGGCTGCTGCCCCATTAACCTATGGTACATCAATGGCTCTACCTATATCTATGTATACAGGTATGACACTTGATTCTATGGAAGGTGATATAGAAGATAAGAACCTAGGTCTTGCTATCGCAGCTGGTGCTGTCATGACTTACTTAGATAAGTTAGGTATCAAAGGTATTATAAGCCCTGCCACTATGATTACAAAAGAGGGTCGGCAACAAGCTATTAATGCTATCGCTAAGAAAGAGTTCAGTCACTTAGGCGCTGAAGCTGCACAAGCAGCTGCCTCTAAGAGATTACTTGAGATTTCTAAGAAAGGAGTATTGAGTTACATCGCTGATGCTAAAGCTTTCGGTGCTAACCAGATAACCAAGGGTCACTTGTTCCGTGAATCTGTGTCTCGACTTGTTAAAGCAGGTGGAGGGGAAGGTGCAACAGAAGCATTGCAGGAACTCACTGAGTACACTGCCTCTGTGATTGGATCTGAAAAGGTTTGGAACTACGACGAGATCGAAGAACGTATGGCTAACGCTATACTCGCTGGTGGTCTTCTGGGTGCTAGCTTCTCAGTGCCGGGTACTGCCTTTGAGATAGGCGATTGGAAGTCTGCTGTTGATCACGCAAGTACAGTTGATGATCGGTTCAATAACATACACTCTCCTATTGCTGATGGGTACGAGGCCGAGCAAGGGTTCATCCCAACTGTTGATGACATTGCTCAAGAGAATATAAAGAACCAAGCTAAGTACGATGCAGCGCTCGAATTGTACGACAAGGTACATAGGATGGATCGAACATCGCAAGAGGAGTGGAAGAAATCACATGGTAAAAAGCACTTACCTGATCTCCCCGATATTCCAATGCACATAACTGCACGTGCTGATATGCACACTGCACCTACAACCACGGTGGAATACATCAAAGCCTTTATGGCTAACCCTATGGTAGCCTTACGTGGCTCTCTTGCTAATACTATCTACAAAGCAGAAGGTAAGTCTCGTACACTTGTGAAAGTCTACGACATGTTAGGGGCTACAAGACATAAGGTCCATGGTGGTGCTGGCATGATTCAATTACAGACTGCTATAATGGCAGCGTACAACTCTATCCTAAGAGACCAAGAGGTTATCGAAGCATCCTTTAATGTACCTGCAGGTATGAGCTCTAAGAAACGAGCAGACTTTGTGTCTACGCTGGCGACTAAGTTCTACCGAGAAGTGATTGAGCCTCTGTCTGCGCAAGGTAAAACTCGCAGTGATATTGATTGGAACTCCCCTAATATATCTGAGGATGTTAAAGCTAACAAAGAATCTTTACTTCGTCTACATGACGAGCTTACAAAACTATCTGATACTATACTCAATGATACCAATGCTACAAGACGCAGGAGTAAAGAGGAGCCTGTTAAGAAGCTTCCAAACTGGGCCTATAGGCATAAAGGTTTCAAGCGTGAGTTCATTGCTAAGCATAAGGAACAGTTTGCTCAAACCCTTATGCAAGAGTATGGTATGCCTCTTGAGGTTGCCAATCAACTGACTGAGAACATCATCAATAATGAAGAAGTGCAAACCCTAGGGGATGCTTTTGATGTCACCAAGGGTGGTATTTCTCCTTCATTCCAAAAGAAAAGAGCATTACATATCTCTGATCGACCTGCCTTTGATAAGTTCTTAGAGCAGAACATCATGAAGAATATGACTGATGCCTCACGTGAATCTGCAAGATTCCAAGCACACCGTAAGTTTATCGGTAAGGATTCTCAGCATCTTAATCGGATGTTGGAGAAAGCAGAGAAGGAACTGATGGCCTCTATGGATCCAGCAGCAGCTCGTAAATTAATCAACGAGGTTGCTTATGATCTGAACAATATACTCAATGCGGAGTCAGGTAACTATAAGCGTATACTTAATCAGACCCTCAAGCAAGGGCAGAAGTACTTAACGTTGTTGACAACCCTACAGGGTCTTGCCAACGCTGCGTTCTCTTCTATCCCTGAGATGGCAATGATTGGTTATGGGGTTCCAAGAGAAGTTCTTGTGAAGAACTCAGCTACTCAAGGTTACTTGTTCGGCTCAGCGGTAGGCGCATGGTTGAGAAACCTCATGACTACCGGAAGGGTTGCCAAGCCACGTGAGAACTTAGAAACTTTCCTTGATAAGAAGATAGCAGAGGTCAGGTCTAAAGGGGATACAGATCCTCGCAATATGTTCTATCAGAATATGAAAGACTTCTTAAAAGTCTCTGGGTTTAAGTCACAGGAAACTGGTGCTGCCACAACCACAGGTGTACAGGAAACTAACGAGCTTACAAAAGGTATCATTGATTCCTTCTTCAAAGCTAACTTTCTGCACGATCAACAAGATATGCACCGTATGATGCGACTCTCATTCTTCAATGACTTCTTAATAGAAAAGCTAGACTTGATTGACAGCAACTGGGGTCAGCCCGATACTGTTGGTGTTAAGGAAGCTAAGGTTATGCTGCGTGAGCTAGGTATCCCCTTGCATATCATGCAGAGGCTAGGTCGTAAGCTGAAAGCTGGTGGAGAGCTAACACCTAAGGAGATGGCACAGTACAAGAAAGAGTTCTTGAATGGTGCTACTAACTTCGTTAACCAAGCCATTCCTATGCCTAACGCTTTGAACAGACCTTTATTCTATAGTGATCCACGATTTGCACTGTTGACTCAGTTCAACGGTTTCACATCAACGTTCACTGCCAACCAACTACCGCTTATGTGGGATCAGTTGAGAGGTAAGGGTTCTTTAGGTATGACATACAGTACCTTTGCAACTATGGGAACTATGCTGGCACTAGCCTTCATGTCTCAGGGTATCAAAGATGAACTTAAGTACGGTGAGGAATCCCCTTACTTATCTGACAATGAGAAAGTTTTGAGAGCTATATACTCCTCAGGCTTACTCGGTACAACCGAAAGGGTTATTGGTAGTAACTACCTCTTCCCTCTATATGAGAATCGATCCTCTGGTGCAGGTGAGTTCTTGTGGGATAACGTAGCCTCTGAAGCTGCTGCCACTGGCACAGTCGAGAGAGCTTACGGGATGTCAAAATCCGCTATAGAAGGTGACGGGACTAAGTTCCTCAAGAACTTCTATGGGAGTATCCCATTCATAGCACCTTACAAACACAGAATAATGGAATTCCATGAGTAATAGGAGGAACCCATATGGGTAAACTTAATATAGGAAACGTAGGGCAGAAGGCAGTAGGTCGTGAAGACCTTCTCAATGATATTGCTGCTAGCTTAGATCTGGGAACTGCAGATCCAGAGATATCCCAACCTACAGAGGGGTCTTCGGACCCTTTCACTACGGCTCTCGAACCAACTCCAACTACTGGGCAGATAACGATGGAACCCACAGCTCCTACTGCTGAGGAAGCCTTGGAGCTTGAAGAGCAACAGAAAGAGTTAGAAGCAGTTCACTCATTACAGCAAAGGTTTGGTACACGCGTTGTAGATATACTACCTGATATTTATAATATCGTAGGGCCTGATGCTGCTCCTCGCTTGCTTGGAGCTATTAAGAGGTTAAGAGATTCTGACTCAGTCATCATCCCTTTCGATGAAGCTAAGAGGATGACGACTCTTAAGAGCATGATGGGAGTCAGTCGTGAACCTGAACAGAATGTTGTTGCTGAAGGGGACACTCGACGGATGAACTACGTTGACCCCGAGATGACTAAGCCTCTTAATTCGGCTGAACTCTTTGGTCACTTAGATGCTGTAAGGTTCTCAGGTGACAGTCGGATCCTCGAAGTTCTACCTGATCTGCAAATACTGACTCTTACTTTGATGGAGGGTATCCTAGCTGAACAGATGGGTGTTGAAGCAGATATCCCTGCGGATCTCATAGAGTTACTAGGTCCTGAAGATGTTGCAGATCTCACAGGCATGGATCCAACTGACCTTAACTCCCAGGTTTCTGAGGGAAAGCTAGGTCGTATGGTTGCAGATGAATGGGCGAAGATGCGTCAAGTGGCACAGGAAGGTATAGGCACACAGATTGATGCGCATATGGACCCTGCTAACAAGTTGACCAAAGAAGCTTATGAGCAGCTAGGGTTATGGGCTAAGCAGATGTACTCATTAGCCAACCCTAGTTTATATTCACCTGTGCAAGTTAAAGCAAAAGATGGCAAAAACAAACGAACAGAGTACCTGCTCACACCTACAGGTCATAGGGAGTTGGAGACTGTCAAGAAAGATCTGATGCCTCCCAAGATTGTGGCAAGGCCTCAGCTCCCAGTGGACTCTAAGCCTACGACTCAGAACGTGAGGACGAAGGAAGCCACAGGTAACAACTTCGAATCCCAAAAAGACAAGAAGAGGAAGACAAAAGAGGACGAATTACGTGAGAACGTAGCCAAAGTGAAGCATGTTGTTTCACCCACTCGGCTTAAAGCAGGTATGCTTCTGAGCTTGGTAGGTGTATCTGCGGCTAGTTCAGCTAAGCTAGTAACTAAAGAAGGGCAGATGGTTACCTTAAAGGACGGAAGTCAAGTGCCAGATGCTGATCTAGTTGTTCAGGGTAACGCAGCAGAGATGCTCAGTCTTGGTCAGAAACGAGCAGATAAGATCAACAACNNAGCAATTACTTGAGAAGATTCAGATATTGAGGTCCTTTGCAATTGAAGCCTCAGATCCTCAGTGGAAACTTCGAATGTACAGACGAGAAGCAACCAAAGCTCTTGAGATGCTACAAGACATTGCTGAGTTTAAAGATGACCCTATCAGCTTCACCAACTACATACAGCGAGGCACCTCTCGTTTAGGTTACAGTCAGCATAAGATGAACATGCAGACTCACAAGCTTGCACGACAGCTGTACTGCAGCGGTACTCACTACCAGATCAAGCCGGGCTCTAACTCTAATGCAGAGTGGGCTATGCTTGTGACATGGGGTGCACACTTATTCGCTGAAAGCAATGTGGTCCCTGAACAGATGGTACGTAACATGCGTCACCGTATTCAGAAGCGTGATGATAAGCTTATGTCTATCGCCAACGTTGGTGGTAAGCTTCAAGCTATTCTCGAAGGTTATAATGTGGACGCAACTACAGATGCTCTACTTAAGATGACTCAGGTGGAGAATCAGGTCAAAGGTGTAGGTGGTGTGATGAGCACTCTCAAGGATTTCCAAGGAGACCCTGAGGTTAAGCTATTCTTAGATGAAGCTTTCCAACACCCCAATGAAACTATCAACCTAATCGAAGAAGCAGTTGAGCTGCACCGATACATGGAAGCCCGTGCTAACGGAAGATCTTTTGCGTCCTCCATGAGACCTGTTGAAGTCGATGGTATCTCGAATGGACTTGCTAGTATGACTGCACAACTTGGATTGATGGATGCTATGTACCGTGTTGGTATGCTCAGAGAAGATCCAACGAAAGTACTCGCAGACTATCAGGGTGTTGAGGGTAACCTCCGTAAACTCCTTGCCAGTAACATGCGTAACTCTTTGCCTGATCTATTAGGGTCTACCATGCTATCTAATGATCTTGGTGTGGAACTAAGCGACCTTGACTTTGTCACTGATATACTTGAGCTTGCGATTGCGAATGAGTCTGAGTTCTTGAAGCCACCTCTGATGACCCTGCCCTATGGACAGGCTGTTAAGAGTATGCTTAACACAGTTATGACTGCTGTGACCACAAGCCCAGCTCTTACTGAGATGGCTGAGAGCAGCCCACATGGTGTTATCGGTGTGTCGAAGATCCTGCACAGGATCCTTGAACATAACCTAGACATCACATTAGGTCCTGAAGTCTTACAGTTTAGTGAGGCCATTAAGGAAATGACATCAGTTGCTATGCTTGTTGATGAACCTATTCTCTTCCGTAAGCCTACGGGTACAATGACATCTATTAACTCAGCTGACTACATAGCCCAAGAGGGTATGTCTATCATATCTAAGATTGAGGAAAGGTACAGAGATCCTCAAGGTGATCGTGAGTTTGGAGATCCCGGTAAGAATAAACCATCTACGTTAGGTAACACTAAAACTACGAGGTCAGAGTACCGCCCAACTAAGCTTACCATGAATTCTCTGGGTACGAACTCCAAAGGAGGTAGCTCTGTAAGGCAAGGGATACTCCCTCAGATTATCATCAGTATCGATGGTGCTGCTATGGCTGTCGCTTTAACAGGGGCTAACTATAGGCACATACAGAAAGAATCAGGCACTCAGGTTCCTTATATGGTTACTATCTACGATGCTGTAGTGGGTGACCTTGGTTCCTTTAAGTCTCTGACTGAGACCCTTAACAAGTCTTGGTTAAATGTTTCTACTAAGTATGATCTGATCAGGGAAGTAGCAGACGGTACTAATATGGCTCTCAAGAGTGGTATGGATAAGATTAGGTTGCAAGCAAAGGAGAACCCTGATGGTCTTGTGGGGAACAAGGCACAGGCAGACCACCTATTCGAAATACTAGTTAGGATGTCTCAAACTAACAAGAAACTTTTCCCCGCAATTAGGGAGATAATGAGACGCTTTAGGGGCCTAGCTACGGATGACAGTCTGACTAAGAAACAGAAGTTCTTCTTAAGGAACCCGAGTGATGTGATGACTAACAAGGAAGCACTGGCAATCACCGCCTTGGCTCTTCCAAGTGCAAAAAACAGTCTTACTGCTGTATATAAGATAGCTGATGATGCTAAGGTTAGGCGTGAACACTTGCGGAAAGTATTAGGTCCTAACCCTGTATTCCAGTATCATATGGACGCGCTGAAGTCATTTAACT
>ENA-UZWZ01003124-UZWZ01003124.1-metagenome-genome-assembly--contig:-Day-4-25m-contig-3124_pt1 | contig 11305 bp, 10 predicted proteins | sample MGYA00260346_ERZ794906 | MGnify/ENA metagenome assembly ERZ794906 | reverse complement strand
TTCTAGAATTTTGATAATGCCGTCATTTCCTATAGTTTTCTGTATATATGATGAATAAACACCAGGGAAATCACCTAGATTATTGATAAATAATCCTGAATCTTCAACTAAAATTGAAAAACCAGAGAACTCTGTTCCAGAAATCATTTCTAGAGACTGCCTGACTTTAGATTTGGAAATTATTCCAATATCTTCAGTTTGTGGTTCTATGAAATCAGGAGGAGTACCATTGATTAATAATTGCTGAACTGAATAACCCAATGGCTGTAATACAACTCTAGCTTCTTTAATCTTATTTTTATTGCTTGTTGCAAAAAGAATTTTCAATTCATTAGGCATGATATCTCACCCGACCTCTAATAGAATTAAATCTTTCAATAACTTCTTTTCCAGATGGCGAAAATGTGTCTGAAAATGAAAGATATCCATCGACCAATACATCAATTGCGTCTTCAAACTCATGATGACTTGCATTTAGGCATTCATTTAATACCTGTAAATCAAGCCCTAACTGTTCTATTTCAGGAGCGATTTTAGAAAGACCAAAATCAATAAGAAAGAGAGAGTTAGAATCATTAATCATAATATTATGAGTTGTCAGATCACCATGAGATAGGCCTAAATTATGCATTTGACGTATTAATTTACCTAATTTTCTAATCTCTTCAAATCCTGACCTACCAGATGCTAATGAGTCATACAAGGTTTCTCCTTCAATATGACTTAACAGAATCCAACCTTTATCTAAATCTGCATCCAATAATGAAGGACAAGATAACTCTGAAGAATGGAGTTTTTTCAATACTCGGACTTCTACAGATAGTCGCTGGCGTGTTAACCTACGATCTAAGTCAGGATGGCGATAAGAACGAGGATTACGTATTTTTAATACTGCCTTAGCACCCATCCAATATCCTGAAATTACTACCGCCTCAGCACCTTTGTGGAGAATTTTAGACTGTTTCCATATTGGCACCAACTCTTCTCCCATGTGCATCGGAGGTGACATACCTTGAAAGAGGTTAAACATGACCAATGACTGTATTAGTATGTCTATGGACCTACCGTTAGCACCTAATCCGCGTGGGAAAATAGTGCCCAAAGTATTCTCAGAACAACAACTCGAAGAAGAGGCTATTAGGCTAAGTGAAGTAATTAGACAACCTAAAAGATGGACTGTTGAACACTGTAAGACAATAGCACCTTACACATTAGAGATAAATCAATTAAAGAAAGAAAAGGATGTCTACTTGATAGCTCATTCATATCAAACACCCGACATAGTATATGGTGTAGCCGATGAGGTATCAGATAGTTACTCATTATCTAAATCTGCTAGAGATGCAGAACAACAAATAATCTTATTTTCAAGTGTGAGATTTATGGCGGAAACTGCTAAAATATTAAGTCCAGATAAGCTAGTTTTACACCCTTCACCTGAAGCTGGATGTTCTCTATCTGAAAGTATTACGGCTCAAGATGTAAGGGATTTAAGAGAAAAATATCCTGGAGTCCCCGTAGCTTGTTATATCAATACTACCGCAGAAGTAAAAGCAGAAGTTGATGTGTGTGTAACTAGTAGTAATTACTTGAAAATATGTGAAAACTTACCGGGTAATAAATTGATTTTTGTACCTGATAAGTTCATGGGCGAGCATTTACAAAATTCTCTTAGAGGTAAGAAGGAAGTTATAATCTATGACGGAGTCTGTGAAGTTCATGCACTGTTCACTGGAGAAAAAGTATTATCATGGAAGGAAAGAGCTAAAAATATCGGAATTGACTTACAAGTTTTAAGTCATCCAGAATGTGCAGCAGATGTTTTAGAAGAAAGTGATATAATTGGAAGTAGTGAAGTATTGATTAAAGAATCAATAAGATTAGGCCAAGAAGGGATGACCGACATTATGCTAATTACGGAATGTGGGACTGCAGATAGAGTCATGGCAGAAACAAAACAAAAATTGAACATTATGGGAACTTGTGTTATGTGTAGGCATATGAAAGCAACGTTATTAGAAGATATTTTACAAGCTCTAAGAGAACCACGTGCTGAACAAATTATTGAATTAGACCAAAAAATAATAGAAAAAGCCAAGTTTTCTTTAGACGAAATGTTCAGATATGCCGAACTTTAATATTCTGATCTTCTTTCTAAAGCTGATTGATGAGACCAAACTAATAACAATGGTATAAGCATTACAATTGCAGATTGTAAAACAACTGAAGAGTACTCCTCAAAAGTTTTTTCTAACGAATAGATTACTAATTCAGAGTTCCCATCTTCATCGATTGTAATCCAAGTAATACCATCACTCAGCATATATGGATTATATTGATTAAAATCATCATGAGTAATCTGAACCCATTCATTGCTGCCCATAATATCCCATAGGAATACTTCTCGATTATATTCAAGAGGATCGAAATTAGAATCTGACCCTGATATTGGTCTTTGTAAAAATGCTATGTTGTTACCATCAATACTTGGGGATTCAGCAGGCCAAAGTGGATTGGAAATCATTTCCTGCTTTCCGCTTAACAAATCTATTAAGATAAGACGGTTCAATGGTCCGATGTCAACTAACGCAACAAGAAAATTACCATCCATTTCTATATCTAAGATTGTAGAATTGTTATAATCAACAGGGACTTCAAATAATCCTTCCAAATATTCATCATTCAGATCGTTAGAAAATCTTTCAATAATTATATTAGATCTGAAACCATTTGGATTGAATAATGTCGTGACGTTGATAATTGGACCATTTTCAGTGTTAAATGCAGAAGCAATGAAGGAATCAGATGCCTCAATCGTAGTTAAATTATTAATTTCATTTGAAATTAATATTTGACTTGTAAAAACATCTATTATTTCGATTGTACTATTTTTAACTAAAACTAAAAACGGATTACCATTAGTATTTTGACCGATTGATACCTGTTGTAAATTCATTTCTTCTTGAATACTAAATATTGGTTCTATTACGTCCGAAGAGATATTATCCAAATTAAAATAATCTAAATGTGAATTATCAAATAATACTAGACTATTATTAGATAATTCAATACTAGGAGGATTAATCCAATTTATACCAGATATAAGTTTCTCATTCTGGGTACTAACATTCCAAAGTTTGATTTTGACTTCATCATTAATTTCTTCGACTCCAACGACCCAACCCTCAGAACCAGCGGATTTGGTTGGATTGACCCCTTCAATAGGGAAATCTTGATGAGTAGCATCCCATAATAACACACTACTAGTTAATATCAATAGAACCGCAATAAATGCCTTAGTTTGGCTAGAACTAGGTTTCTGAAGTGGTTGAAATACACTTTTAACTAAAACCCAACTCTCAGAAAACCACTTCTTGGGATCATCAATAGCACGTGCTAATCTTCGAGAAAACAGACGTTCATCTGCAAACTGCCAAATAGGTTTATGTGTCTTTGAAGTTATTTCAACAGCAATTACTGCTACTAAAATTCCACCTATTATGTCTGAAACCCAATGTATTCCAAGATATAAAATTGTGAATGCTGTGATTGTGATAAATAGTAATAATAATCTTCGATAGCGTAACCACCTCTCATCTGAATCCCATCTTTCCATAGTCAGCCATATTGCAAATGGAAGCCCAATATGTAAACTAGGCATCCCATTAGTAAATGGGTCTATTTGGATAAACCAATTATGAATTTCAGGAGTTAAGTCATACGCTATTGTTTCCATTCCGGGGATATAATTACCTGTCACCCTCACATTGAAAAATAAATAAAATGGTATAGCTAAGATATACACCCAAAACATAGATAATGATACTCTATCTGCCATATATCGGTCATCAAAAAATATCGGATAAACGAAAGATGAGAACGTTACTGCCATAAATCCCATAACATAAAAATGAGTTAGACCTACAGATAATATCGAATTGCTTAATGATTCTTGAATCCATAAAACTATGTCGCCTTCGATTGCATAGACATATGGGGTCATGTCAAGTTGAGTATTTGCCATAAGAATCCTGTCTAATTGGTCAAGTATATCTTTCCATAAATAAACTGAAAACACTACTATCATATGTGCCCAGTATCTTCTAAACATATCAACAAAGCCAGACATACGTATTTTAGCATAATCTGGTTTAAAAAAAGGCATTAGTGCTATGCTTATTACTATAGCACTGGTAATCCAAGTTAGATAGATGCTAGTCCCTACAGCCATACTATCAATATGTCCGAGATGGAACACCATCATCAAATTGACCCTTAGATGAGATAAGACTCTAAGATATGCGAACTGTTGGACTGCTAGGCTTTTCTAATGTTTCAATGACCTTTTCTACTATTTTATCAAAGGCTTGAGCCGTAGCCCCACTGGGCTCGGCAACAATTCGGTGGACACCATCATCTCCGCCACGAACAATTCCGGGGTCAAAAGGTAAAGATCCTAAGAATGGCACTGAAAGATTTCCTGCCGCATCTTCTCCGCCTCCGCTCTTGAACACATCAAGAGTAATTGACCAATTACCCTCACTATCGGAATTAGTCTCAATTAAACTGCCGCTAGGCCCGTGAATTGCAATTTTTGTATTTGGTTCTGTTTCTCCTTTAATGGTATAGCCACTCATATTTTCTACCACACCAATTACAGGAATTGAAATTGTTTTAGCGAAATTTATTGACTTGCGACTATCTAAGAGTGCAACTTCTTGAGGAGTGGTTACAATCACCACTCCATCGATTGTTGGGAGACTTTGAGATACGGTCAAAGGCTCATCACTAGTACCCGGAGGGAAATCTATGATTAATGCGTCTAATTCACCCCACTCAACATCGCCGATGAATTGATTAATTGCTCCTAATTTTATTGGACCACGCCAAATTACGGGCTTATCAGGATCTTCAATTAGGAAAGCCATAGAAATTACTTTTATCCCATGGGCACCGATTGCTGGATGTATTCTTCCATTCTCAACATGTAAATCAGTTCCTTCTAAACCAAGCATCTTGGGAACATTTGGACCGGTTATGTCAATATCCATAATGCCTACTTTTTTACCCATACGTGCTAAAGATAAGGCTAGGCCGGTGGCAACAGTAGATTTACCAACTCCTCCTTTACCTGATAATACCATGATTTTATGTTTAATATCTTCGTCAATTTTATTAATTCTAAGTTTCCTCTGCATCTGTTGATATGCTTGTTCCATCTGAGCTTTTTGTTCAGATGATGCCTCTGGTTTCTCTTCATTTTGCTCAGAACTACCTTGATGATGACGAATTGGAACATCGGACATTAATTAATGGGCAGAGTAAATGATACTTCAACCCTAGTTAACATTACTTCTACATTATTCGCAAGAAACTATTGTAGTTTATTTAATTAAGCGAAACAATTTGTATATTAACATGAAACTTCTATTCGTATGTGTGGGGAACACATGTAGAAGCCAAATGGCTGAATCTTTAGCGAAAGATATGGGTTTTGAAGCACAATCTGCAGGCACAAATCCTGGCCAAAAAATAGCAAAAAATGCAATATTAGTTATCGAAGAATTGGGAATTGAAATTAAGAATCAATATCCAAAATCTATAGATAATATAAACGCAGAATCATTCAATAAAATAATTAGTATGGGTTGTGGTGTTAAATGCCCAAATTTAGTAATTTCAGAAGATTGGGGGTTAGAAGACCCTTTTGGAAAGTCAATCGATTTCTACAGAAAAACTAGAAAAAAAATACAATCATTATTACAGCAATTGTCTCAAACTCAGACCGACGCGTAGAAAAGTGACTCAGGTTTCCCAATATACATACGAGTGTAGTGTAGTGGTTATCACCGGGCGTTGCCAACGCCTGAACCCGGGTTCAAATCCCGGCACTCGTACCAATTTATTCAAACTCTGAATTACGAGAAATCAACAATACACCTACTGCCGATAAAATTAATGTGAATACTAAACCTAAAATAATTAGAAAAGAGGTGTTTTCTAGAATCCAATTTTCAGATACTGGATTATTATCAATTTTCTCCAAATCAAGTACTACTCTTTGGTCATCAGGAGGAGTTGTAGAAAGATAAATATCTGTACCTCTAACTAAAATTTCAAGCTCACCATTAGGTAAACTAGAACGTGCAAAAACTTCTAGAGAATATATTCCATCACCAGAAATTCTATCACCATCAAGGCCATTATCATTCATCAAAATCCAGTCGTTAGATTGCCCAATTGGTGCTAATCGCCCCATCTTAACTTGAACTGAAGAGATTCCATCTGGATCATTAATAGTTACTTCCAAAACTTGAGGAATCGGTTCACCATCCATTGGAACTTGAACGACACTAGAAAATTCGCCATCTTTGAAAATGCTATAATTAACTATCATAGGTGCTTCATTTTTTATTTTTAATAGAGATTCAAATACTTCGCCATTTAATGAATATTCAGTGACTATTCTAGATGAACCATAATTATCTATCATTCGAATTGGAATTAGCCTTTCTCCAGGAGTCATTTGATTGGGAACCGTAAACTGACCAATCCACTGTGAATCTGTGAAAACCAGATCTACAGATTCGCCTCCTGAGCTCATTAATTCTAAAGAAATCGATTCAACACCATGAGCATCGGCTGCAACAATAGAAACATTGACGATATCGCCACGATAAACCGTGCTCGGTGTGAAGATTATTGACGACATAGTAGGAGCCGGGTTTAGTATTTCTATACTGCTAGTTATGGCAATAGTTTCCCAAATATCTGTCATTTCTATATCTACAGACTTATTACCAAATTCAAGACCTTCTGCATTTACCAATGCGGTCCAAATATTATCGTGAATTACCTCGTCTCCTGAGAACCCTCTATCCGAAAGTTCAATGATTCCCAACCCAAAATTAGACAAGTCTACATAAACAGAAATAATATCATTATCAACATCTAGGACTGTTATCTCCAAGTGCGCCAGACCTCCCTCTGCATACAAAAAACCTTCTCTAAATTGGATTAACTCTAAAGATGGAGGTGTATTTTCGGCGGCTGTAATTACTGATGGATATCGGATTTTATCAAGTTTCTGAGTCTCATAAAAATCAACATCAACATCCAATCCCATATCCACAATAACAGATCTATTCACATAATTAAAAAGTCCAGATAGTAGTCCTTCATTTATTATGCTACCATATGCATAACTGTCATTTCCATAATCGCCAACCCAGTCAATAACCTTCACAGTATGGCCATCGATAATTTCCTCTCTTGAATCTTTAACAAGTACCGACAGTACGAAATCTAGATTTTTAGAAATTTTAAGTTTATCTCCTGAAAATAATACTTCAGGTGCTACGCCAGTTTCCTTAGTTATTGGTGTCGCATCAATTGAATTAGCTTGTGGCCTCTCAACATCTATTGGAATAGGGGAAACTTCCGGATACTCATCAGAAGTTGAGCCATTATCTTCAATGTACAAATATCTTACAGTTGGATTCTCCCAATTCGACTGAGGAACCGTATACTCATATGTCAGATTATGTTCAGCAGTAAAATCTTCATTAATCGGAAAATTAGAGAACGATGAAACATTGAACCAATTTTCATTTTTTATCTTATTAACTTCAAAATTAACCCCTGATGCATTAACTTGAGAGGTTTTTTCTCCAATATATCGAATTATACCAAAGGAACCTGATACATCCCCGCTGTAGGTTCCATCTACTCTAAGAGTATCTACAATAATCAAACCATCACGCTCTTCAAAGTGTAAATTAGCAACGGTCCCGTTAGAGTAGATATATGGCTCCGAATCCGAAACTATGAAATTAAACTCTCCATTTCCTACGTACTTGAATAATTGTTCTTCTTGGACTCCATACCTCCATAAATCATTTAATCTAAATTCTTCTAACTCAAGCGCTATATTTCCGTCGCCAAATTCAATGAAACTCGTAGCAGATGCGGCCATGTTTATTTGCTGAAAATCTCGTACACCATTGTTATCAAATGACTCGAAATAGAACGTAGAAATTTGACCATCTAGAGATACTGATTCTTCTTCATCGGAATTTCTAAACATCTGAACTATTCCATCGCCATTAATTATCAGATGCTCTGTAAAATCTTCCTGAGAAAGGGTTCGATTATATTGAGCATCAGTAACGTTAACAGAAATAAATACGCCATCTTGACTTGTAAACAGATTTCCTTGCCCCTGCATTTCAAATTCTTGTCCCACTAATTCTTCTTCAAAATAGGTTTGATTCAACCATACCTTATCCAAATCTAACTCAATATCTATATCTCCCGAATTAGTAATCTCAAAATTCCCACTACCTAATTCATTAGAAATCAAATTTTGACCGATTCTTTGTTGCCATCCTCGACCCTCAAAAGAAAGATTCGTTGAACTATTTTGGGAAAAATCAGATAGGCTATTACTCCAAGTCCGATTAGTTGTTATTTCATGGTCTGAAATTGGCTGATTCCAGTTCGTAACTCTGATATCTCTAAAGCATGAAGCTTCTAAAGTCTCAACTGAAAGCTGAATCTCATCTCTAAAATAAGGCTCTTCAGGCAATATAATATCTATTACACCACCTGCAACAACAATATTTGAATTCAAAGAGTTCCCAATAGACTGATTATTCCTGTCGTGATTTACGGACAAATCAATTAGATGAGGAGTTGAACCATTCATAAAGGGAGGAATAAACTCAACTACATATCTATGTATAACTGATGATAATATTACTGAACTATTTCCATCTGAATTCTCAAATAATTCATAATCAAAATCCCAATCTGTAAGAATAATGCATTCAGTGTTGTTTTCACTATCTGCTAATACCAAAGATGAAAAACTGCTGAATAATAATATTGAGAGAGTCAAAATGACCTTCTTACGAACATCCATAAATTAACTTCCGGAGCCTTACTTTTGAAGAGTTTGGTATTTTGTTTGTATATGACTAGAATAATGGTTCTTCCCAATCGTCTTCTTCACCTGACCTTTCTTTCCAAAGATTGGCGGGCATATCATCATAAATACCGGCATAAGGATCATCGTCAACTTTCTTTTTACTCCTCATATCCATAGCTGCTAGGGCGAAGGCCTCCGCTGATGATTTAAATTTCCAATAATGTATTCTCCATTCTCTTCCATCCCACAGTGTTGTTTCTTCTGACTCCGTGGTTAAAAGGTCATAATCTTGCAATTGATAAAAAAGATTCCTGTCGTTAGGTTCTAATGCATTATCAATTATACGATTTGAAAAACCAAAGAATCCAAGAGCATGTTCGGCAATGCCTTCGGCTACAACAGTTTCCATACCTTCATCGACTTTACGACGAATGGCTTGAGTCAACTGTGCTAATGTCAAACCGATATTACCGCCTCCTATATCTATAGTATGGAAGGGCGTGACTTATCAACCATGCTTCAAGATGATTTCAAATTTGTTTTTCTAAACCCGAAGCGGTTAATCGGTGGAAGTCCCTCGATAACATGATGGAGATAGGGGAGGTGAAGACATTTTTGGGTCTTGAAGAGGACAAAGAAGGGCCTTTCGATATTGTAATTTTGCCAATTCCATATGAAATGACAACAAGTTATAGGGAAGGAACTGAGTTTGGACCAGAGGCCTGTATTAATGCTAGCACACAGGTCGAAATAAATGATGAATTACTAGAGAGTGAACTGCCATGTGGTTTCAAAATTCATACATCTAAACCATGGGATAATGATGTCCCTAGCCTCAAAGAAGCACTCGTGAGTATCACCAACTTCTCTACACCTTGGATGAATGGCGAACAGTTTCCAATCATTTTAGGAGGAGAACATGGTTTACTACTACCATTAATTGAAGCTGTAAAAGAACACCCTAGTATTAATCGAGAATTGCAAAAATTAACTATTGTTCAAATTGATGCTCATGCAGATCTAAGAGATGAGTTAAATGGAGAAAAATTTTCACATGGCACAGTAATAAGAAGAGTCTTAGATGCTGGAGTTGGTAATGTTATTCAGATAGGAGTTAGGACTTACAGTTCGGAAGAAGAAGAAATTATTCAGAATGATGAAAGAGTTAGAACTTGGTTTGCTAGAGATTTGATTAAGGTAAATCCTAATCTGTCGGATTGGGATTTAATGATTGATGAAATTAAAAGAATAGAGGGGCCAATCTGGTTGACATTTGATATAGACGGTCTAGATGGAAGCTTAGTTCCGGCGACAGGTACTCCAGTCCCAGGAGGACTTTCTTATTGGGGAGCAATAGAAATTATAGAATCATTATTCTCTGCTAAAGATACTGAAGTAATAGGTGCAGATATTAATGAAATTTCTACATCACAGGGAACGAATTTAACGGAGTTTTCAGCTGCACTTATTGCTACAAAAATTTTAGCATGCCATATTGCAAATAATATTTCAAAATAGGGAGTGAGCAGATTGGTATTTTTATTAATTGAGAAGAGCCCATCGGTTGAAGATTTCATGAAACTGAGAAAAGCCGCGGGTATGCCATCTAGATCTATAGATGGTGTCCATAGAGGGATCAACAATTCATTATTTTCAGTAATTATTATTGAAGAAAAAGAAAATCTAACTAGAACTGTTGGTATGGGGAGAATAATTGGAGACGGTGGTACAGTCTATCATATATGTGACATGGTGGTATTACCTGAATTACAGGATCAAGGTTTAGGTTCTATGATGATGGATTCAATAATGAATTATATCAGAAAAAACGCACCTAAATCATCCTATGTTAGTTTAATGGCAGATGTTAGTGGTTTTTATGAGAAATGGGGATTCGAAGATTCGAGCCCTACCAAAGGAATGTTTTACAGGACATAAAAACTTGAATAGAGCGTTCGAGTAATATTTATTATTAAAATATACAATTCTAGATTAATTATAATTTATATATTATCTAATATTGATTTGAAGTTGAGACTTTAATAAACAATTCTTTGTATAATTGAACATAATGGCGTGCTTATGAAAGTTACAACAAGTGGTTTTTTAGAAACTGGAAATATAATGGTAATACCTGTTTTTGAAGGTTGCAATAAAGCTCCAAATAATGCAACAACAAATCTGAATCGGAGTGCTAGCATTGCAGTAAAATCTGCTTTTGCTAGTGATTCTTTCACCGGTAAGCTTGGTGAATCATTGAGTGTCTGGACAAAAGAATGTCAAATAATCCTATTAGGAGTGGGAGGAAAAAATGATTTGACAACTAAAAAATCTAGAGATACGGGAGCTAAGTGTTTCGCATCTCTTTCAAAGAAT
>ENA-UZWZ01002161-UZWZ01002161.1-metagenome-genome-assembly--contig:-Day-4-25m-contig-2161_pt1 | contig 11351 bp, 12 predicted proteins | sample MGYA00260346_ERZ794906 | MGnify/ENA metagenome assembly ERZ794906 | reverse complement strand
GGTGGAATGGCTGGCGCAATGGTTGCAGGTATTGCAAGATACTTGGATAACGTTCCTGTTACGTTGGTTGTTGAACCTGACAGCGCAGCTTGTGTTTTAGAAAGTATAAAAACAGGAAAAATAGAAAAAATTGATATTAAAAGAGAAAGTCTTATGGGTGGTATGTCGTGTGGGGAAGTATCATTAGTCCCATGGGAAATTTTAAAAAATTCAGTTAAACATTGCATCAGTTTACCCGATGATGATATTGCAAAAACTATGAAATTACTTGGAAACTCAGGTTTTAGTGATGAACCTATTATAGCTGGAGAAAATTCTGCACCAGGAGTAATAGGTTTGATTGCTAGTTGTGAGGATCAAAATTTAAAACAAAATTTAAAATTNNTTAAAATTAGATCAAAATTCAAATGTTTTAGTTATTGGTTGTGAGGGTGATACAGATCAAGAAATGTACCAAAAATTAGTTAATCAAAATTAATTGCATGTCAGATACAGGGATTTTTTGGATTAGAGATGATTTTAGAATAGAAAATAATCCCGCATTGTCATTTGTAACTCAAAATCATGACAATGTAATTGCTTTATTTATCTATAATAATAAAAATTTTGATAATCAAACTGAAGCTCAAAAATGGTGGGTTTCAAAATCTTTAGAAGTTTTTAAATCAGACTTATCAAAATATAATATAAATCTTCAAATAGTTAAGGGTGATGAATTGGATATTTTCTCTAAGATCAAAAAAAAAGACAATCTTACAGTATATTGGAATAAAGTTTACGAACCTGATGTAATTGCTAAAGGAAAAAAAATTAGAGATGTTTTTATAAAAAATGAAATAAACTTTAAATATTTCAAAGGAAATATTTTAAATGAATTTCAGGAAGTAACTAAAAATGATGGAACACCCTTCAAGGTATTTACTCCCTTTTGGCGAACTGCTGAGCAAAAATATTTAAGTTTAGCTCCTGCTAAAAATTATATTGTTAAAAAAAAGACNNAAAGAAAAAACTTTTTTTAAAAACTGTATTGAACCAAAAAATATTTTACCCAAAAACGATTGGTATAAAAAATTTGATAAATACTGGAAAATTTCTGAGAATAATTCAAAAAAAATCTTAAATGATTTAATAGAGAGTAAAATTAAAGACTATGGAACTACAAGAGACATTCCATCTGTTGATGGAACTTCAAAACTTTCACCTTATATAAAGCATGGCCAAATTCATGTAGCAAGTATTTGGAAAAAATGTAGTAAAATCAAATCTAAAGGAATTGGTTATAGAAAATATATTAATGAACTTGGGTGGAGAGAATTTTCACATAGTTTAATTAATTATTTTCCAGAATTTTTAAAAGGTAATTATAGAAAAGATTTTGATAAATTTCCTTGGGTTAAAAATGAGAATCATCTTAAAGCTTGGAAGACTGGTATGACTGGTTATCCAATAGTTGATGCTGGAATGAGAGAATTATATGAAACAGGCTGGATGCATAATAGAGTTCGTATGGTAGTTGGATCTTTTTTGGTTAAACATTTAAGAATTAATTGGACGGAAGGAGAAAAACATTTCAGAAATTGTCTCTTAGATTTTAATAAAGCAAATAATGTTGCACAGTGGCAGTGGGTTGCTGGTTGTGGTGCAGATGCTGCACCTTATTTTAGAATTTTTAATCCGATCTTACAGGGAGAAAAATTTGATAAAGAAGGACTTTATGTAAAAAAATGGGTGCCAGAATTAGATAAAGTGCCAAGTAAATTTGTTCATAAGCCTTGGGAAATGGAATTAAAATACCAACAAGCGATTAAAACTATAATTGGAAAAGATTACCCTCAACCAATAGTCGTCCATGAAAAAGCTAGAGCTTCTGCCTTAGAAGCCTTTCAGACCTTAAAAAAGAAAGCTATTTAGGGATTAATCACCAATAAAATGATGGATTATTGTTCGATTTTGAGCATTTAACCTATGTTCAAAAAGATATAAGCCCTGCCAGGTACCTAATAATAATTTACCTTCTCTAATACTTAATGAAATTTGATTATTGGTTAATGCAGACTTGATATGAGCAGGCATATCATCTTTTCCTTCAGTAGTATGGACATATAGTTTGTTATCCATAGGAGCTAATTTATCAAAATATTTTATTAAATCTGTTTGAACATCTGGATCAGCATTTTCTTGCACAATTAAAGATGCACTGGTGTGCTGAATACTTAAATTAAGTATCCCATTTTTAAAATTGTGTTTGTCAATCCATTCAATTGTTTGATTGGTAAATTCATATAATTTTTGACCATTAGTATCTATTTGGAGATTATAAAATTCTTGTTTCATCAATTGTTGTCTATAGATGTTAACTCATACAAACGACTAATGGTACGTTTAAATGGTTTTTCTAATAATTTTGATGAACTAAATTCATCAAGGTTTTGATTTGCTGTAACTGATATTGGAATATTCTTATCATAAATTACATCCATCAAGGTAATAAAACGTTGCTGTTGATTTGAATTAATATCATCAAATTGTGGTATTTGATCTATTATTATAAATTTACAATTTTTAATAATTTCTAAATAATCTTCTGCACCCAAGTTTTGATCGCACAGATCATTGAAATGAAATCTAGCAACTCCTTCGTAAAAATTTTCTATCTTAAAATCTCTACCTTTGACATTAATTATTCTAGAAGTATGTTTTTTATTTTTTGTAATAATTCTAAAAAATTTATTTATTTTAAAATTATTTTCTTGATTAAGTGGATAAAAATATCTTTGTTTTTGATTGTTATTAGATTTTCTATAATCATCATCAATTTTTAGTTCACATTCAATAGAATTCTTTTCCATAATTTTAATAAAAGGTTTGAATTGATCACTTTGAAGACCGTCTTTATACAGTTCAGAGATTTTAGTATTAGAGGTTACAATAATTTTAATATCTTCTTGAAAAATTTGATAAAATAATTTTCCTAAAATCATTGCATCTACTATATTTGTAACCTGAAATTCATCAAAATAAATTAGTGAAGCCTTTGTTTTTAAATTTTTTACAAAATGATTAATTATATTATCTTCTTCTTTTTCTTTTTTTTCATGAACAAAGTCATGGAAGCTAAGCATAAACTCATTGAAGTGTAGTCTTAATTTTTTTTCTTTTACGTGATCAAAAAAAAAATTTAAGATCATTGTTTTGCCAACTCCTACATCACCATAAAGATAAAAACCTTTTTCAGATAATTTTTTTGAAAACAATTTTGAGAAATAAGATTGAAAATTCCCTTGGTAGTATTGCTCCAATTTCTCAACAACTTCTATTTGATTTGAATTAACTTCTAATTGTTGATTGTTGCAATAAGATATAAATTCTTTTTGAAATTTTTTTACCATTAGTTTTTTTTTGTTTTAAAATCGATACCATATTCTGACCTAGAGCCTTTTCGTAAACCAAAAGGACCAGGAATAAAAATTGTCATCGGTTTTGTGCCTTCTTTTAAGTCTACTCTATGATGTACATTTGCTGAACGAAAACCAATATATCCTGACTTTCTCCAGAATTTACCTTTTTTAGTAGTTTCCCAATAACCGCCCCTTAAAATTATAGTAATATATGGACATAAGTGATTATGAACACCTTCTCCATGATCATCTGCAAGCATTTCATGAATTAAGATATTAAAAGGGAACCATTTAGGCCTATATCTAAACAAAACATAATATCTGTTTAACCAAGGTTTAGCCTTATCAAATCTTGGATGAGAAGGCCCTCTATCCAAAACAACCTTCTTTCTACCGATCTTATCTAAAAATTTTAAGATCATATCTAGTTATATTGAATAATAGATCCGTTCCTTATTACAAATAAATTTTGATTAAATATAAATGGTCTTGAGATAAAATTTCCAGCTACTTTTTCTGTGCTAATCACATCACCCAAACTTAAATCTGCAATTATCATCTTTCCATCTGAGTTTGTTAAATATACTTTTGAATCTCCTATAGCAAATCCTACTGGTTTTATATCTTTTCGTTTTTTAGCTTTATAGTTTATATAAAGATCAGTTATACGAATAATATTTCCTTTATTCTTTTCAACTACATATAAGTAACCACTATTAGATACAGTAAAAAGTAAATTGCCACTTGTTATTGGAGTTAAGTCTGAATTAATTTCATTAATCCAATTTGTTACCCCTGTTTTAGCATCTAATGAATAAAATTGATTTTTATTATTTGAAAAGAAAATTGATTTGCCATCAGAAACTAATTTTGAAATTTTGAAACTATAAGTTTCATTTATAATGTTGCTACTTTGCGTCGGTAATTGCCAAGTTATTAGTCCAGTTTCTATGTCAACGGCTGTAATATCACCTATAGAATTACTGAATACAACCATATCATTAATTATAATTAATGAAAATTTAGAGTTAGATATTGTAAACGAGTCTTCTGTTTGTAAACTCCAACATTCTGTACCATCGATAATATTATAACATCTTAAAGTATTTTTATAATCAACTACAAAAAATTTATTTTTGTTTATTTTTATTTCAGAATTAAATGGGTACGTATTATTATTAGCCCAATTTAATTCACCTGTATTAGTATCTACTGAATAATATTTTGCTATACTATCTGTAATTAATAAATTTTCATCTGATAAAGCAAAATCTAATTTAGGCTTTAATTTTTTTTCAGATTTTGAGTAATGATTTTTTTTCCACAGAATTTTTTGATTATTATCGTATCTAGAAATTGAACCTTTTTTATCAAAAAATATTAAACCATTATCTAAAAAAATTGGCTTAAAATTAAGTTGATTAACTTCCTCTATTTTTGAAAACTTATAATTGCCTATTTTATTTATTGAACCACTATAATCTTGAAATCCATAATCATTTTTACTATCTGTTATTTTGTTATTTGTTTTAATTTTTGATAAATCTAACTTCAATTCTTGATTAAATTCTGTAGTAATTTTTTTCTCTTCTGAAAATATTTTTTTGATATTTTTTTGATTGTCTAAATTTTTTTCTTTGTTTTTCCAGATACGTGATTTTTCATTAAAAGAACAATTATTTAATAAAAATAACGATAATATTAATATGATTAATCTATTCACCTAAATCTCTATTCAATCTTTTCTCAGCTTGTAACTTTATATCTGTATTAGAGTTTTCTAAACTGATTATTTGATTGAAAAATTCTTTAGATTTTTGTTTTTGATCTTTTGCATAGAAATATTCTGCCATTAGATATAAAGCATGAGATTTCCAAACACTCTCTGAATTAATTAGAGGATTTAAAATATTTAATAAGTTGCTTTCTTCAGCTTGATCAGCGTTATACAACGCTTTTTTATAGATAATTAAGTTCATTATTTCTTTATCTACTGATGTCTTTTTAATTAAAATATCAAAATAACTATTTATCTCACTTTGATTAGAGATTAATTCATTATCGATAATAAAATACAAAGATAAAGGTGAATATGTTGGATCTTGCTCATTAATAATTTCAACTAATTTTTGAACTGTTCTATCTTTTGTATTTTCTGAATAAGATAAAGTAATTGAGTTAAATTTATTAGAAATTTCTTTTTTCTTATTAGTTTTATAACTATCAAAACTGTAAGCTCCTATTAAAACAATAATTAAAATTACTACAATTGAAATAATTTTATTTTTATTATTAACAAAAAAGTTTCTTACTTTTTCATTTCTAGTATTGCTATTTATAATTGAAATATCTTCTTCCATAATTAAATCATATTCCTTAAAACATATTGGAGTATGCCTCCATTTTTGTAGTATTCTAATTCATTTTTAGTGTCAATTCTGCATAAAGTTTTAACTGTTTTAATATCTCCCGACGCATATTTTATCTCTACAGTTACTTCGTCAGATGGGTTAATACCTTTTTCAACATCAAGAACGCTTATTAATTCAGAGCCAATTAGATTCAAATTTTTTCTATTAATCTCATTTGTAAATTGTAAGGGTAAAATTCCCATACCTATTAAATTTGATCTATGAATACGTTCAAAACTTTCAGCAATAACAGCTTTAACACCTAACAATTTTGTTCCTTTTGCAGCCCAATCTCTTGAAGATCCAGTTCCATACTCTTTACCACCTATAACAACTAAATCAGTTCCTCTTTTTTTATATTCAACCACCGCATCATAAACAGGCAATACTTTTTCTTCAGGGTAAATTTTAGTAAAGCCTCCTTCTGTTCCTGGTGCCATTTCATTTCTAATTCTAATATTTGCAAAGGTTCCCCTCATCATTACCTCATGGTTTCCTCTTCTTGAGCCATAAGAGTTATAGTCTTTTGGAAGAATTTGGTGTTCCATAAAATATTCTCCAGTTGGACTTTCTTTTTGAATATTCCCTGCCGGTGATATGTGATCTGTTGTAACCATGTCTCCTAGAATTAACAAAGGTCTCGCATCTTTTATTTCTTTAAATCCCTCTGGTTCATCTGGTAAATTATCAAAGAAAGGAGGTTTTTTTACATAAGTAGATCCCTCATCCCAATTGTAAATACTACTTTCTTCTGTTTTAATTTTTTGCCATTGAGTGGGTCCTTCTGAAACATTTGAATATCTTTGGATAAACATTTCAGCGTTCAAAGATTGCTTTAAAGTATCTTCAATTTCTTTATTTGATGGCCAAATATCTTTTAAGTAAATATCATTGCCCTCTTTATCTTTACCAAGTGCATCTTTATATAAATCGACCTCCATATGACCAGCAATCGCATAAGCAACAACCAGTGGAGGAGATGCTAAATAATTAGCCTTGATATGAGGAGAAATTCTTCCTTCAAAATTTCTATTTCCAGATAAAACAGAGACTGCATAAATATTTTTATTTTGTATCGCATTCACTATATTTTCTGGCAACGGACCTGAATTACCAATGCATGTTGTGCAGCCATAGCCTACTAAATTAAAACCCAGTTTATCTAAATAAGTATTTAATCCTGCTTTTGCTAAATAATCAGTTACTACTTGAGAGCCTGGTGCTAAAGAAGTTTTAACCCACGGTTTTACTTCTAACCCTAATTCAACAGCCTTTTTGGCAAGTAGTCCAGCGCCAATTAGAACGTTTGGATTTGAAGTATTAGTACAAGAAGTTATTGCTGCAATTAAAATTGAACCATCTTTAATTTCATAATCAGTATTAGAAACTTTAGAAACAGAATGATCTTTTTTACTTGTTGCATCTTCTAAAACTTTTTTAAATGATGTGGGTGCATCTGTTAACAATACTTTATCTTGAGGTCTTTTAGGTCCAGAAATTGTTGGAACTACTGTAGACATGTCTAATGAGATCGTATCTGTAAATTCTATTTCATCACTTGCCCATAAACCTTGTTCTTTTGCATATTGTTCAACAACATCAACTGTGTGCTGATCTCGTCCAGAAAATTTTAAATATTTTAATGTTTCATCATCAATTGGAAAAAAACCACATGTTGCACCATACTCTGGAGCCATGTTTGCAATCGTTGCTCTGTCAGCAAGAGTTAAATTTTTTAAACCTTCTCCATAAAATTCTACAAATTTTCCAACTACACCTTTGTCTCTTAACATTTTAACTACTGTTAAAACTAAATCAGTTGCCGTTGTTCCTTCAGGCATTTTGTTTTTAACTTCAAAGCCTATTACCTCAGGAATTAACATAGAAATTGGCTGACCTAACATTCCTGCTTCAGCCTCAATTCCTCCAACACCCCAACCCAATACAGATAATCCATTAACCATGGTCGTATGACTATCAGTACCAACTAATGTGTCTGGAAATAAATACTTATCTCCTTGAAACTCTTCAGACCAAACTACTTTAGATAAATATTCTAAGTTTACCTGATGACAAATACCAGTACCTGGTGGAACTATTCTAAAATTATTAAATGCTTGTTGGCCCCATTTTAAAAAAGAATATCTTTCTCCATTTCTTTCAAATTCTATATCAACATTATTTTCAAAAGAATCTGATTTAGCAGATTGATCTACTTGAACAGAGTGATCTATTACAAGATCTACTGCAGACAATGGGTTAATAGTATTTGGATCTTTATTTTTATCTTTTACTGCTTCTCTCATCGCAGCTAAATCGGCAACAGCNNGGAATACCTGTATAATCTTGAAGCAAAACTCTAGCTGGTCGGTAAGCAATTTCTGTATTTGATTTCTTTAATTTTAACCATTCTTTGATTGAGGTAATTTGATTTTTATTTACCGACAAATCATCTTCATATCTTAATAAATTTTCTAAAAGCACTTTTAAAGATTTTGGTAATTTAGAAATACCTTCAAGACCATTTTCTTCAGCTTTTTTAAGTGAATAATATTTGTAATCTTTGCCAGCTACTGAAATATCAGAGAGAGAATTATAAGAGTTTTTTGTGCCTGGTTTCATAGTTTTTTAGTAATAAAAAGTAGCTATACAACTTAATAGAAGCGTTGACATAACATAATTAAACCATTTAATAAATTTCTCATTTGTCGCGAATTTCCTCATAAATTTACCTAAAAAAGTCCAAAACATAATGCTGATGATTGCAAATAAAAAAGCTACTCCTAACATCCACAAGGAGTAATTCATAAAGTTTATTCCTGATTCTGTGTAAGTTGAAACAGCTATTACAGCAACTATAACTCCTTTTGGATTTAAAAATTGATACAAAAAAGTTTCAGTAAAGTTTACAGGTTTTAAATCTTTTTTTTTGTTAGATGATTTTGAAAATGAAATTTTATAAGCAAGATAAATTAAAAAAATTGTTCCTGTGCCAATTAAAATTTTTTGTATAATTGGATATAAATTGAAAATATTAATTAATCCAAAATTAACTATTGCCAACATTGTTGTAAACCCAAATATAACACCAAGCATTAATGGAACAGATTTTTTTATTCCATGATTGAACCCTGAATGAGATGCAACAACATTATTAGGACCAGGTGAACAACTAGTTACAAACATAAATAAAGAAAGTGACAGGATTTCAGGATGCATTCTTATGCTATGGGTAAACCGTTCTCAGATTTTTGTGATGGATGAACTAAAATTACTTTTCCTTCTTTGTCAATTGATCCCAAAATAAGCACTTGAGATACCACGCCTGCGATATTTTTTTCAGCAAAATTACATACACCAATTACTTGTTTACCTTTTAGATTTTCTTCATTGTAATAATGAGTAATTTGAGCTGAAGATTGCTTAATTCCTATTTCTTGTCCAAAATCAACCTCAACTACTAAAGATGGTTTTCTTGCTTTTTCATTTTTTTTAACTGAAATGACAGTTCCTACTCGAATGTCAATTTTGTTAAAGTCATTAAAGGTAATTTGTTCTTTCATATATTTAATATATAATAAAACTTAAATATGAGTACAGAAAATAATTCAGAACTATTGTTCGATAATTCTGTTAAAATTTTAACAGACTTAATAGGTTTTAAAACTATTTCAGGAGAAGATAACAGTTTATTAATTGATTATTGTGATGATATTTTAAAAAAACTTGGAGCCACATCTTTTAGAACGTATGATGATGAAAAAAAAAGAGTAAATCTATTTGCGACACTTAAAGCTAAGAATTCTAATACTAAGAAACCAATAATTTTATCAGGTCATACAGATGTTGTGCCTGTTTCAAAAGGTTGGAGCTCTGATCCTTTTACAGCCACAGTTAAAGAAGATAAATTATATGGAAGAGGCTCATGTGATATGAAGGGATTTATCGCTTGTGCTTTGGCTTATGCTCCTGTTTTTTCTAAATCAAACTTAGACAGGGACATTCATTTTTCTTTTACCTTTGATGAGGAGACTGCATGTCAAGGAGCCCCTATATTAATAGAAGAATTAAAAAAAAGAGATATTAAAGATGGTATTTGTATTATTGGTGAGCCAACTAATATGAAAATCATTGATGCTCATAAAGGTTGTTATGAATACACAACTTACTTCAAAGGTTTGGCAGGTCATAGCTCAGCTCCTCATAAAGGAGTAAGCGCAGTTGAATATGCATCAAGATATGTAAATAAGTTAATTGAATTAAGAGAAAAACTTAAAGAAAGAGCACCAAAAGACTCAATTTTTGATCCACCTCATTCTACTCTTTCTATCGGTGGCGTCTTTGGTGGGATAGCTCATAATGTAATAGCTGATAAGTGTCATGTTAATTGGGAAACAAGGCCTGTTGTAAAAGAAGACGGTGTATTTTTAAATCAAGAAATCGACAAATATGCAAATGATGTTTTACTTCCAGATATGAAAAAAAAATTTTCCCATTCTTCAATAGAAAAAAATATTATTGGTGAAATAGTTGGATTTGATAGAGAGGAAAAATCAGATGCCTGTGAATTAATTTCAAATTTAACAGGTGATAATTCTAGACAAGTAGTTTCATTTGGAACCGAGGCAGGTTTATTTCAAGAAATTGGAATTAGTACGGTGGTCTGTGGTCCCGGATCAATAGAACAAGCTCACAAAATTGATGAGTTTATCGTTCTAGATGAGCTTAAAAAGTGTTTAGATTTATTAGATGGAATAAAAAAAAATTCTATTCCTAATTAATCGCTCCAACCACTAACTGATTTAACTTCAAGAAATTCTTCCAGACCATATTTTCCAGCTTCTCTACCAATCCCAGAATGTTTATAACCACCAAAAGGTGCATCAGGTGCAGGACCCGCACCATTAATATCAACCATTCCTGATCTTAATTTTTTAGCTACACGATTAGCTTTTTCTTTATCTTGAGTTTGTATAAAATTTAAAAGTCCATACGGAGTATCGTTTGCTATTGTTATTGCTTCTTCCTCTGTTTCAAAAGGAATAATAGATAACACAGGTCCAAAAATTTCAGTTCTTGCAATTTGCATTTGATTATTAACATCTGCAAAGGCCGTAGGTTTAACAAAGTATCCTTTATCTAAACCATCGGGCTTACCTGTTCCACCCGCAACTAGTTTTGCTCCTTCATCAATTCCAACTTGGATTAATGATTGAATTTTATCAAACTGAGTTTTAGAAACCACTGGTCCAATGTGATCTCCTTCTTTTGTTGCAACATCAACTTTCATTGAATTAGCAAAATTTTTAACTCTCTCAACTGCTTCATCATACATTGATTTTTCAACTAACATTCTTGTTGGTGCATTACAAGATTGACCTGTATTTCTAAAGCATCTTAAAGCTCCTCTCTCTACTGCTTCAGCATCTGCGTCTTTAAAAATAATATTTGCCCCTTTTCCTCCAAGCTCAAGACTTACTCTTTTAAAATCTTTAGAAGCGTTTTCAGAAATTAAAGCTCCAGCTCTAGTAGATCCAGTAAA
>ENA-UZWZ01000723-UZWZ01000723.1-metagenome-genome-assembly--contig:-Day-4-25m-contig-723_pt2 | contig 11477 bp, 10 predicted proteins | sample MGYA00260346_ERZ794906 | MGnify/ENA metagenome assembly ERZ794906 | reverse complement strand
TCCTACAAAGATGCATTAGCTGGCGATCCTGTTTCAGCATTTGGAGGAATTTTAATATGCAATACTGAAATAGATCAAGTAACTGCTGATGAAATTCACAAATTATTTTGTGAGGTTGTTATAGCTCCCTCTTTTTCAACAAAAGCATTAGAAGTTTTAAAAGGAAAAAAGAATCGAATACTGTTAATTCAAAAAAATATTGAGTTACCCAAAACCATTCTCAGAACTTGTTTAAACGGGACTTTGGTTCAAGAAAAAGATAACTTGACCGATTCTATTGAAAATTTAACATATGTAACCAACGGTAAGCCTACTAAAAGCGAACTAAATGACTTAATATTTGCCTCTAAAATATGCAAGAATACTAAATCAAATACGATTGTCTTGGTTAAAGGAAATCAATTATGTGCTAGTGGAACTGGTCAAACTTCAAGAGTAGATGCTTTAAATCAAGCCGTCAACAAAGCAAATTCATTTGGATTTGACTTAAAAGGAGCCGTTATGGCTAGTGATGCTTTTTTTCCATTTCCAGATTGTGTTGAAATTGCAGACAAAGCTGGTGTGACCTCTGTAATACAACCTGGCGGGTCCATTAAAGATGAGTTGAGCATCGATTATTGTAATGCTAATTCTATGACAATGGTATTTAGCGGAGTACGTCATTTTAAGCATTAATTTTTATTACATTTGTAAAGACACGTTTAATATTCAATATCTAAAATAATATATGGGATTTTTTGACTTCTTAACCGAAGAGATAGCAATAGATTTAGGAACTGCTAACACACTGATTATTCATAATGATAAAGTAGTGGTAGACGCGCCCTCTATTGTTGCTAGAGACCGAACCACTCGAAAAATAATTGCTGTAGGAACAGAAGCCAATTTAATGCAAGGTAAAACCCACAATAATATTGAAACCATAAGGCCCTTAAAAGATGGAGTAATTGCAGACTTTGACGCTAGTGAACAAATGATAAATATGTTCATCAAAGACATTCCTGCTCTAAAAAAGAAATGGATCACTCCTTCCCTTAGAATGGTTATATGTATTCCTAGTGGAATCACCGCCGTAGAAATGCGTGCCGTTAAAGAAAGTGCAGAAAGAGTTAATGGGAAAGAAGTTTACCTCATACACGAACCAATGGCCGCTGCTATTGGTATTGGTGTTGACACTATGCAGCCCAAAGGAAATATGATAGTTGATATCGGGGGTGGAACGACTGAGATTGCAGTAATAGCTCTGGGTGGTATTGTTTGTGATAAATCTGTAAAAATTGCAGGAGATGTTTTTACAAACGATATTATCTACTACATGAGAACCCAACATAATTTGTACGTAGGAGAAAGGACTGCAGAAAATATCAAAATCCAAATTGGTGCAGCTACCGAGGATTTAGATTTACCTCCTGAAGATTTAGCAGTTCAAGGGCGAGATTTGTTAACCGGAAAACCAAAACAAGTTCAAACTTCCTACAGAGAAATCGCAAAAGCATTGGATAAGTCTATTCTAAGAATTGAAGACTCTGTAATGGAAACACTATCTAAAACCCCTCCAGAACTAGCTGCAGACATTTACAATACTGGAATTTATTTGGCAGGAGGTGGCTCTATGTTAAGAGGATTGGACAAAAGATTATCACAAAAAACAGATTTACCTGTTTATATTGCTGAAGACCCCCTAAGAGCAGTTGTTCGTGGTACCGGGATTTGTTTAAAAAACTTATCAAAATATAAAAGTGTATTAATTAAATAACAATCATTGATTGTTAACTACTTATGTGATTTGAACATCTTATGCAGCAGATTCTATTTTTCTTTATACGAAACAAAAATTTTCTGCTATTTACGCTTTTGTTTTCAATCTCTATTTTTCTCACAATACAAACACATGCTTATCATAAAAATAGATTTGTAAACTCTTCTACATATTTAACTGGTAGTATTTATTCTTTAAAAAGCTCAATTACCAGTTATTTTAGTTTAAAAAAGGAAAATATACTCTTAATAGAAGAGAATATTAGAATTAGAAAAGAATTAGAATCCTATAGAAATAACATCACAACATATGCTGTAGATACCGCTTCGATTTATTCAAAATATTATTTTTCTCATGCAAAAGTAATCAACAATTCGTTTTCAAAAACTAAAAATAAACTTACGATCAATAAGGGAACAAACGATCATCTAAAAACAGATCTAGGAGTTGTTACCTCAAAAGGTATCGTTGGTATTATTGACAATGTTTCTAATAAATACGCTACCATTCAGTCAATTTTAAATACCAACAGCCAAATAAATGCAAAGCTTAAAAAATCGAAACATTTTGGTTCATTAATCTGGAATACAGAGGACCCATATTTGGTGCAATTGATAGATATTCCAAGATTAGCTCCTGTTAAAATTGGAGATACGATAGTTACTGGAGGAAAATCAACAATTTTTCCAGAAGGAATATTGATTGGTAAAGTAAAAGATTTTAGACTGACCGAAGATAAAAATTCAAAATATTTAAACATAGAATTGTTTAACGATATGACCAATCTCGAACATATTTATGTGATCAGAAATCAAGATACGAATGAGATCATTAATTTAGAAAAAGAGACAAACGATGCTAAATAATTTAATTTTTGTAAATACTGTTCGTTTTCTTTTGCTAGTCTTGGTACAAGTACTTCTATTAAATCAAATAAATCTTTTTGGTTATGTGAACCCCTATTTATACCTGCTTTTTATAATTATTTACCCATTCACAGGCAATAAAAGTTTACTTATTTTTCTAAGTTTTTTATTGGGTTTATTTGTTGATTTTTTTAGTGATTCTGGAGGTATTCATGCAGCTGCATGTGTCTCCATTGCTTTTATTCGACCTGTTATCTTAAAATATTCTTTTGGAATAAGCTATGAATACAATACCATAAAAATTAGTAGCGAAGATTATATGAAACAATTTATTTATGTGGGTTCTATGGTGTTTATCCATCACTTTATATTGTTTGCGCTAGAAATATTTAATATCAATCATTTTGTATTATTTTTAAATTCAATTTTATTTTCGAGTATCTTTAGCATTGTTTTAATTTTATCCACGATCACCCTATTTAGTAGAAAATAAAGTGAGAAAATATTTATTCTTCCTCCTGGTTGTTTTTACCGGACTCATCATCTCCGCAAGACTTTTTTACCTCCAAGTTTTGGATACTTCCTCACAAATATCGTCACAAAATAATGCTGTTAAAAAAGTATTTGACTACCCTCAACGTGGATTTATATTTGACCGAAATGGTGAACTATTGGTTTCAAACCAGCCATCTTACGATGTTATGGTGATTCCAAAAAATGTAGATTCATTGAGTCCAGATTTAAAGTCAGAATTCTGTGAATTATTAAAAATTACAGAGGAAAAATATGATAAGATCCTAAAAAAAGCAATTATTTATTCCCCCAGATTACCTTCTGTAGTAGTATCGCAATTTACGAAAGATGAATATGCGTTTCTTTCGGAAAAAATGTGGAAATATAAAGGATTTTATATCCAGAAAAGATCCTTGAGAGAATATCAAGTTTCAAACGCTGCAAATGTATTTGGTTATATAGCAGAGGTCAATAAAACTATTATTGACAAAAACCCATATTATCAAATGGGGGATCTCATTGGTAAGGCTGGAGTAGAGATGGAATATGAAGAAATTCTACGAGGAAAAAAAGGGGTAAAACACCTTCAAATGGACCGTTTTAATAGAGAAATCGGTTCTTACCAAGAAGGGGTTTTTGATACGGTACCCATCAACGGAAAAGATATTACACTTACCATAGATTCGCGTCTTCAAGAGTATGGAGAAAAATTATTAATTAATAAACGGGGCGGTATTGTAGCGCTGGAACCCTCAACCGGAGAAATATTAGCGTTAATATCTGCTCCTAACTATGATCCAAAAATGTTGGTGGGTAGAGAGCGTTCTAAAAACTTTACAAAATTATGGTATGATACCATTTCCAGACCTTTATTTGATAGAGTACTACAAGGGGAATACCCGCCAGGATCTCCTTTTAAGACCCTTACAGCATTAATTGGAATGCAAGAAGGTGTTGTTCAAAAAAATGAAAAGTTAATTTGCCAGGGGAGCTATAATTATGGCGGAAAGAAAAAGCTTGGTTGTCATCTTCATAAAACACCGTTAAACTTGTCTGAAGGTTTAGCAAATTCTTGCAATACTTATTTTTGTAAAATTTACAAAAGAACGATAGAAAAATTTTCCTCACCTCAAGAAGGAATAGATAATTGGAGAAATCATTTAGCAAGCTTTGGATTGGGCAACTATATAGGCTATGATTTACCTCCAGGAAAAAAAGGCTTAATTCCATCATCTGATTTTTACAATAGATGGTATCAATATCCAAAGTATAAATGGTATGCAAGCGCCACTATTTCAAATGCTATTGGACAAGGAGAAGTTATACTTACGCCAATGCAAATGGTTAATTTTACAGCAGCTATTGCAAATAGAGGATGGTATTATAAACCGCATATCATTAAAAACATCAACTCTGTTGACACCATTCCGTCAAAATATACCAATCGGTATAATACAACAATTGAAAAACAATACTTTGAGCCCGTTATTGAGGGAATGCTTGAAGTTTACAATGAAGGGACCGCAAAAAACATACAAATACCAGGTGTTGAAATTTGTGGTAAAACAGGGACCGCAGAAAATTACACAAAAATTGATGGTAAGCGAGTTCAGTTGACTGATCACTCTATCTTTGTCGCTTTTGCGCCTAAAGAAAATCCTAAAATTGCGATAGCTGTAATCATTGAAAATGGTTATTGGGGCTCAAGGTGGGCGGGAAGAATAGCAGGGCTAATGATCGAAAAATATTTAAAAGGAGAAATCACTAGAACAGATATGGAGAATTTCGTTTTAAACGGAAGCCTACTAGAAGAATACAAAAAACCCTACTCAGGAAAACCATTTAAAATTAATTATTAATGTTAATCGCTAAAGGATCAAAATACGACTGGCCTACTATATTTATATATATAATGCTAGTTGCTGCAGGTTGGGTCAATATTTACTCCGCATCCTTCAATGAAACTTCTTTAAGTTTCTTTGATGTAAAACAAGTGTATACGAAACAACTAATGTTTATTTGTTTAAGTGCCCTACTAATTGTTTTTATACTCGCTATTGAGTCGAAATTTTATGAACGATTTTCGAGTGTTATATATCTCGTAGCACTCTTTTCACTTTTAGGACTATTCTTTTTTGGAAAAAATATAAATGGCGCCACTTCTTGGTATGCCATCGGCGGATTTACAATTCAGCCTAGTGAATTCGCTAAAGTTGCTACAGCCCTTGCATTGGCAAAATATGTTAGTGATATTCAAATTGATTTAACTACTTATCAAGATCAATTAAAATCTTTGATTATTGTTTTTTTACCCGCTATTTTTATAATCCCACAACCAGATCCTGGAAGTGCACTGGTTTACTTAGCCTTAATTTTCCCGTTGTACAGAGAAGGGCTACACGGGATGTATTTATCATTTGGATTTATTGTAGCCGCTTTGTTTGTTGCTACCCTGGCCTTTGGCACCATCTGGATTTCACTGATAGTATTACTGATTATTGGAATTTTAGTATTTAAAACTAAAAAAAAATCCATTGTTAAATACGGAGTTTTAGCAGTTGCATGTATAGGGTTTTCAATTTCAGTTAATTTCATTTTCGAAAACGTATTAGAGCAAAGGCACAGAGATCGTTTCAATATCGTTTTAGGTAAACAAGTTGATACTAAAAGTATTGGGTACAATACCAACCAAAGTGAAATTGCGATAGGTAGTGGCGGATGGACTGGAAAAGGGTGGCTGCAGGGAACCCAAACTAAAGGAAAATTTGTTCCAGAACAGGATACAGATTATATTTTTAGTACTGTTGGAGAAGAATGGGGATTTATAGGAAGTATGGGAGTTGTGCTCCTTTTTTTAACTTTAATCATTCGATTACTAATATTATCAGAGAGACAAAAATCTCAATTCAGTAGAATTTATGGCTACAGCGTGGCATCGATACTATTTTTTCATTTTTTTATAAATATTGGAATGGTTTCAGGATTATTACCTACTATTGGCATACCACTTCCGTTTTTTAGTTACGGTGGCTCGGGACTTTGGGGCTTTACAATTTTACTTTTTATTTTTATTAGGCTAGACGCATCAAATTACATCAATCACTAGTCTTAATTTTTGACATCCAAGGCATCTCGTAAAGCGTTTCCCATCAACATAAAAGCAGTTACCAAACTCATAATTGCCAAGCCTGGAATAATCGCTAAAAAAGGTTTTCCAAGTATAATATAAGAATAATGGTCCTTAATAATACCCCCCCAACTTGGCATTGGCGGTTGAGCACCAATTCCTAGAAAACTCAAACCACTTTCTATCAGTATAGCTGCAGCAAAATTTGCTGCCGAAATAATGATTACAGGAGCCATACTATTGGGTAAAATATGTTTTGTTANNAATACGAAAATCATTATATCCTAATGCTTTTGCAGCGTTTACATATTGTAGTTGTTTTACACTCATTACTTGACCTCGGACAACACGAGCAACTTCTACCCACATAGTCAGTCCAACTGCAATGAAAACTTGCCAAAATCCTTTACCTAACGCTAAGGTAATTGCTATAACTAATAAAAGTGTAGGAATGGACCAAGTAACATTTATAATCCACATGATAACGGCATCAATTTTTCCTCCAAAATAACCTGCAATAGCCCCCATTGTTATTCCAATGATCAATGAAATAAAAACCGACACAAAACCAATAGCTAACGAAATACGAATTCCTATAAGCATGCGGCTTAATAAGTCTCTTCCGTACTTATCAGTTCCCAACAAAAAAGTTTTATTGGTGATGTATGATTCCGGCACTTTATTTATGTCTTTCACTCCAGGAAATAACGAAATATCGTAATCTTTAAGAATTCCCTCACCTCTTTCATCACTATATTCTCTAATTCGTAAAAAATTGTTTTGAATTGTATAATCAGAAATTGGAATTTCTTGTGCGACATTTTTTTTTCCTGTAAAATATTCTGAAAAAGAATTTTTGTTCCCTCCAGCATCAGGTATTTTCAAAATTTTTACCTCAAATCCAGGAGGCTTTGAATGAATTGATAAATGCATCTGGTTGGCATTTTTAGAATTATCAGGCGCCAAAACGTAAGCAAACAATCCAACCCATACACATATAACTAAAAAGATAAAACTAAAAACGCCCCATCCGTTTTTTTTAAACTTCTGCAGCGTTAATTTTGTTAATGATGTTGAGGTATTTTTCACATGCTAATTTAACAATAAAATTATTAATTAGTCTCTAACATTAGCTAGTTTACCTCTGTTGGTATCCGTTGATTTTAAATCTTGTAAGATATTAACCCCTTCCTCTATGTAGATGTCGTTGCCTAAGCTTTTGTGCCATCGCTTTCTTTTTTCTAGCAGGGTTGTATCCTGCTTCATAAGTTCAATTTCAAAGGGCAATGATTCATATCGTAGTTTATTGTCATAGTTATCTATGGCATCGAATTTTTTAGTGTCGTCAATTCTACTCTCTAACTCATTTTTATAGGATTCATAATTTAAGTTAACAGTGGTTATATCGCGACGACTTTTTATCCATTGAGCATTCTCATCAATTAATCTTAATTGCTCACTTTTTGCCATTCGCTCCATGCTTTTTTTGATTATTTTTTCATAATCCAAGTACCCATTCCAAACTTCATAATCTGCAGGCTCTATTTTATCATAAGGCAACGGATTGTCATAATCTTTTTCTCCAATATTTATGTAACTGTATCGATCTGCCATGACCACATCACTTTTAACGCCTTCTAGTTGTGTTGAACCTCCGTTAACTCTGTAAAATTTTTGAGTTGTTAATTTTAAAGACCCCATATCCCCCATGTCGTTGTTACGGAGCCATTGATTTAAATCTAACAAATTCTGAACGGTTCCTTTACCATAGGACTGTTTCGACCCGATGACTATGGCTCTTTTGTAATCTTGCATTGCTGCCGCTAAAATTTCTGAAGCGGAGGCTGATAGTTCGTTAACCAAAATTACTAGCGGACCATCCCAAACAATTTCATCATCTTGATCTTCTAAAACTTCTTTTTTACTACCGGAAGATGCCACCTGTACAATCGGCCCTTCTTTTATAAATAGCCCAGCCATATCAACGGCTGTTCTTAAAGAGCCACCCCCATTACCTCTCAAATCAATAATAAGTCCTTCCATGCCTTCATCTTTCAGTCTCAAAATTTCTTTTTTAACATCGCTTGCAGCATTTCGTTCCTTGTAATTTTGCATGTCAAAATAAAATTGGCGTAAATCGATTAATCCATAGTTTTTATCTCCTTTTTTGATAAGTGTCGATTTTGCATAAGTCTCTTCTATTTCAACTACGTCTCTAATGATAATTTCTTCTTCGATACTTCCATCAACGCGTTTGATCGTCAAAATTACTTTGGTCCCTTTTGGGCCTTTAATTAGTTTTACCGCATCGTCTAAGCGCATTCCAACTACACTTACCGCTTCTTTTTCTTTTTCTTGTTTTACTTTCATAATCATATCGCCGACTTCGACATGTTCACCTCGCCATGCAGGTCCTCCTGAGATTACTTCCACAATTTTTATATAGTCGTTTTTCTTTTGTAATCTTGCTCCTATTCCTTCTAGTTTACCTGACATTTGTAACTCAAAACGATCTCTGTCGGAGGGGGCAAAATAATTGGTATGAGGATCGAATTCTTCCACTATAACATTTAAAAATATGGCAAAATAATCTTTACTCTCTAGGTCATTTACAAAATCAAAATATTCACTCATAGAATTTTTTGTGTTTTCTCGAGCTTCTAGTTCAATTTCACTTATGGTTTTAGGTTTTTGATCATCTTCATTTTGTTCTTTTTCAGATGCTTCATTAAGAACGGTCCCGTTTTCTTCAATCAAGTCGTAGTAATTTGAGATCGTACTGAATTTAAGTTGTTTTCTCCAGCGATTTTTTAGAGCTTTTTTGTCTTTTGCATAGGCTATTTTGTCATAATCTACGTTGAGCTCTTCATCCATTTTATAATCAAAGGATTGTTCTAATATCGTTGGGTACATTTTTTCTATTTCCGCTATTCTTTGGGACAAACGCGAATAAACCAGATTAAAAAAGGTAACATCCTTTATTTTAATTTGGTCGTCAATAGAGGTTTCATACCGTTTAAACTCCTCAATATCTGACATTAAAAAATATCGTTTTAAAGGATCTACTCCGGCGATAAAATTTCGATAAATATTTTTAGAGAAAGCATCATTTATATCTTTGGGACTGTAATGCCCTTTTTCTAATACATAAGTAATTAAATCTATCAATAACTTATCTTTTTCTGGATTGTCAAATTTTTTAGTGGTAAAACTGCAAGAGGCAATCGCTACAAATACAGCTAGGAGCAAAACTTTAAAATTCATTTTCATAATTCTCATTTCCCATTTTTTTATAACAACTAAATTAGAAAAAATATACTGCCTATGAGTTAGAAACGATACTAATTTTTTGTTAAACCAAGAAGAACAATACTTAAGCAATTAAACAATTATTCAGAAGTAATTATTATGTATTTTAGCTACTGTAAAATAGAATCTTGTAATGAATTCAAAAAAACCTCTAATTCTAGTAACAAATGATGATGGAATTAACGCACCAGGCATTCGATTTTTAATTGACATAATGAATGATTTTGGTGATGTGGTGGTGGTTGCTCCTGACTCCCCGCAAAGTGGTATGGGGCACGCGATAACTATCAATAGCACCCTTTATTGCGAACCGATTGTTATCAATAAAAATGAACCTCAATCTGAATATAGTTGTAGTGGAACACCGGTTGATTGCGTAAAAATTGCAGTCAATGAAATTCTAAAAAGAAAACCAGACTTGTGCGTAAGTGGAATAAACCACGGTAGTAATTCGTCTATTAATGTCATCTATAGCGGAACAATGAGTGCCGCTGTTGAAGCTGGAACTCAAGGCATACCTGCTATTGGTTTTTCCTTACTTGACTATTCATTGGATGCAGATTTTTCGCATTCAAAAGAATTTATAAAAAGGATTGTTTCAGAATGTTTGAAGAATGGAATGCCAAAAGGAGTTGTTTTAAATGTAAATATTCCTAAAATCTCAAACAGCAAACTAAAAGGAATAAAAATATGCAGACAAGCGAATGGTGTTTGGGAAGAAAAATTTGACAAAAGAACTAATCCTTTAGGTAGAGATTATTATTGGCTTAGCGGAAAGTTTGTAAACAACGATAAAGGGGAAGATACCGACGAATGGGCTCTTGAAAACGAATATGTATCTATAACACCAACCCAATACGATTTAACAGCGCATCACGCAATTAAAAATATCAATCATTGGAACCTCTAAAAAAAGAAGTGCTTATCGGTTTAATAATAGGACTCATTGCTAATGTAGCTGGAAGCTATTTATATATTTATTTCTTCTCCGATTTTAATTTAGAAGAAACCCTTTATAAAGCATGCGAAACTGGAGTAGTTGGGAATATAATAGCATTAGGAGCAATCTTAAATCTATTTGTTTTTTTTATTTTTATAAAAAAGAACCAAATATACAGGGCTAGAGGAGTTCTACTTGCCACGGTTATCAGCGCATTAGTTATACTTTTCACTAAGTTTTATTAATTATGAAATATTATATCATAGCTGGAGAAGCATCAGGTGATTTACACGGTGCAAATTTAATGAAGGCACTTCATCGTGAAGATCCCAATGCAACCATTCGTTTTTGGGGAGGTGATTTAATGTCGAAAAACGGAGGGACTTTGGTAAAACATTACAAGGACCTTGCTTTTATGGGGTTTGTTGAAGTTTTATTGAATTTAAAAACCATTTTTAAAAATATTTCAATTTGCAAAAATGATATTGTTCAATTTAATCCAGACGTGATTATTTTTATTGATTATCCCGGCTTTAATATGCGTATTGCCAAATGGGCAAAGAAAAAAGGAATTAAAACTCATTATTATATTTCTCCTCAAATATGGGCTTGGAAAGAAAGTCGAATCAAATCCATAAAAAGAGATGTTGATCAAATGTATGTCATACTTCCATTTGAAAAACCTTTTTATGAAGACAAACATCAGTTCCCCGTTCATTTTGTTGGGCATCCATTAATTGACGAAATTTCGAATAGAAATCAAGTTGATGAGACGCTATTTAAAAAAGAAAATGGGCTGGATCAACGACCCATTATTGCTATTTTACCGGGAAGTCGAAAACAAGAAATATCAAAAATGCTCGAGGTAATGCTGAGTATTGTAGACGATTTTTTAGCATATCAATTTGTAATTGCAGGAGCTCCAAGCCAAGATAAATTATTTTATACGTCAATGATTAAAAC
>ENA-UZWZ01007593-UZWZ01007593.1-metagenome-genome-assembly--contig:-Day-4-25m-contig-7593_pt2 | contig 11597 bp, 10 predicted proteins | sample MGYA00260346_ERZ794906 | MGnify/ENA metagenome assembly ERZ794906 | reverse complement strand
GAATTAACAGCGTCAAAACATTCGGAAGCAGTAGTTACAAAATAATGATTTGTACCAAAAGGTATAGTATTCTCATTCAGTATATATGAGTCAGTAGGATAATAAACATCAGCTACATTGTAATAAGGACCACCAACATTAAGCGCTCCAAAAATATAATAGTGAGTAGAAGTAGTAGCACCTAAAGGGTGAAGCCAATCCACATAAACAAGAGTATCACTTACAGAGGCACAATTAAAAACAGGTGGCGGAATTGAATCTGGAGCTAAAGAAATAACCTCTAACGTATCAGAAAAAAACGTGCAACCATTAATAGTTGCAGCAACAACATAACTTCCTGTACCAACTGAAACTGAAGAATCAGTACTAAAAACTACTGAAGTAGAGTCAAACCATTCAAATGTTGCAGTACTATCAGCAACATTAGCAGTAAGAATAATATCTGCACCACAAGCAATATCCATAACAGTAGAGTCAATACCTAAATTATCATAAACTTGTAACTCAGGAGAAGCAAAACTACCAGCTTCCAACCAAACATAAGAACTTAAACCACTATCACTTCCATCTGCAATTGCTAATTTAATATGATAAGTGGAGCCACATTGTACTAAAGCTTGAGCTGTAAAAACNNGTAGTATAACCATCAGCATCAGCAATAGTATCTAACCCATTTTGATTATTAACAAAATACTGCTGATTAATAGGGGTAACACTATTTACTGATGAAATTGTAATAGGCATTTGAGGGGTTGTATTTGGAATATACGCTAGATTAACAGCACCATTCGACCAAGGGCCAGCAATACCAGGACCTGATAAAAAGAACCCAAAAACGTCATTATATTGAGTGTTCTCAAATGCAAAATACTCTTGAGAACCAAAAGCGTATCTGAAACTTAAAGTATCAGATGTTGGAATAAAATCAAACTCCAAAATGGCAATATCATTTACTGAACTTACAGAGAAAGATTGTCCAATCATACCAGGAACTGAATTAGCAACTGCCAATAAATCAGGATCTACAACAGTATTTGCAATAAATGGAAAAGTAGGTGCAGATGCAGGATCTAAATCATTTACATCACCAGTACAAAGTACAATTCCACTATCAATTCCTAATGAAGTATTGATAGCATTAAAAAAACCTATCTGACAAGAATCTCCTTGATAATTAATATTTGAAGCCGATACACCACCTCCAATTAAAATATTGTTAGTCATCCAAACAGGGTCATCATAAGGAGCAGTATTGTCTACAACAATTTGAGAATTTGCATAAAACACAATAAGTGATATAAAGGAAAATAGTAGTTTTTTCATAATCCTACAAAAATACAAAAAAAATAAGTAAAAGGACATTATATATGTAGGTCGTCTTATGCGTTCAAATCTGCATCAGATTGTTTGCTAAACATCTCAGAATAAGCATCCTTAAATTTTAGTAACTCCTGATGCGTACCTTCCTCTATTACATTGCCATTTTTAAGATGTAAAATTTTATCAGCATTTACAATAGTAGAAAGCCTATGAGCAATAACAATAGTGGTACGATTAGTAGACAGTTTCTCCAAAGCTAATTGCAACAACTCCTCAGTAGCAGTATCAATAGAAGCAGTAGCTTCATCTAAAATTAAGATTTTAGGATCACGAATATAAACCCTTAAAAATGCAATCAACTGCCTTTGCCCTGCAGACAAAGTAACTCCCCTTTCACCAACCACATAATCGTAATTACCAGGAAGAGAATTGATAAATTCATCAACACCAATTTCCTTAGCAGCAGCAACAACAGTTTCTCTAGAAACAGTAGCATCAAAAAGAGTAATATTATTCAAAATACTATCAGAAAATAAGAAAACTTCCTGCTGGACTAATGCAATATTTTTTCTTAAATTAGCCAAAGCAATATCCTTTACATTATTTCCATCAATAGTAATAACGCCTGAATTGATGTCATAAAAACGATTCAACACACTAACAATAGAAGTTTTACCAGCACCAGTCCTGCCCACCAAAGCTAACATGTTACCAGCATCAATATTAAAGCTTAAATCCTTAAGCACCCACTCCCCTTTTTTATAAGCAAAATCAACATCAGAAAAAGCAATAGAGCCCTTTAAATCAGTAAAAGTTTTTATACCATTATCAATGATTTTTTTCTCAGTATCTAACACTTTAAAAACACGCTCAGAACCTACAATACCCATTTGTAAAATATTGAACCTATCCGCTAGTTGCCTGATAGGACGAAACATCATGTGAACAAATAAAATAAAAGCTATAAGCTCACCAACCGTAATAGACTTACCCTCCAAAATACCATGACCTCCATACCACACAATTAAACCAATGGACATAGCCGAAAGCACCTCAACAACAGGAAAGAAAACTGCATAATAAAAGATAGAGCGTAAATGAGCGTCTCTATGCTCTTTATTTATCTTAAAAAATTTATCATATTCCGATTTTTCACGATTAAAAATTTGAACGACATTCATACCTACAATGTGCTCCTGAACAAAAGTATTGAGCTGAGAAACCTGCTCACGAACATCCTGAAAAGAGGCTTTAATATTTCGTTTAAACCAAGAAGTAGCCACCAACAAAACAGGAATAGTTAGCATGGCAATTAATGCCAAACGCCAATCAACATAAAACATCATAGAAACAACAACAATAAGCTTTAAAAGCTCAGCAATAATAACCAATAATCCTTGAGAGAAAATATCAGCAATAGTTTCAATATCAGAAATTGAACGCGTAACTAAAGTGCCGATGGGAGTATTATCAAAATACTTCATTCTAAGTGATAAAATATGCTTAAAAACTTTAGTTCTTAAATCCTGAATAACATGCTGCCCCAACCAAGTAGACAGATAAATATAAAAGAATTGCAACACCCCTTCAATTACCAAGATAGCCATTAAAATCATGGTAATATTAATTAATCCCTGCTTATCAGGAATTACAATATAATTATCAATAGCATGATTGATAAGCAAAGGACGAGTTGGCCCTAGAACCGAAAGTAAAATTGCCGATAAAGCAGCAATAAAAAAGGTAACTTTATAAGGTTTAGCAAACTCCAAAACTCTTTTGAGTAAATCAAAATCAAGCACTTTACCCGTTTTAGTTGTTTGTTTTTTATTATTCGTTTCTTGCATTTAGGATACTATATTTTTAGGATACTCAACTTTAGCAAGAAAAAGCCCTTTGGCAGGAGCAGAAGTACCCGCTTCACATCTATCCTTAGCAGCAATTACATCTAGCACCTGGTCAGCAGAGATTTTAGCAATACCCACTTCTAACAAAGTTCCAACTATTGCCCTTACCATATTACGCAAAAAACGATCCGCCTTAATAGTAAAAACCAACACATTATTATCCCACTCCCAATGTGCTAGAGCTACTTCACAATTATTAGTAAAAGTATCCGTATTAACTTTGGAGAAAGAAGTAAAATCTTGCTTACCCAAAATATAATCAGCCCCCCTATTCATTGCATCAACATCTAGTTTTTGATGCAAATAATAAGCATCAGGAGCAAAAGGGCTTTTATGCTGAACAATATGATACTCATAAGTACGGCTGATAGCATCAAAACGACTACTCACCTCAGCACTAACCTCAAAAATAGCTTGAACAGCTATATCAGATGGTAAAAAAGAATTTAGTTTTTGAATAAGAATTTTAGCTTCAAACTCTTTATTACAATCAAAGTGAGCAAACATTTGTTTAGCATGCACCCCAGCATCCGTACGCCCTGCACCCATCACCTCAATTTTGACATTGAGTATAGTACTTAAAGCCTTATTAATTTCTTCCTGAATAGTATTAGCATTAGGCTGAACTTGCCAACCATGGTAAGCAGTACCTTTATATGAAAGTTGAATGAAAAATCGCATTGTTTAATTTGATGCAAAAATAGAAAACGGATTTAATTACATACTAAGTAAAAAAAATATTCGTTCGCTATTGCAATTAAATTTACAAAACTTAAATTTGCCATCCTAAATAAATAATGATGACTGAGACAATACAAACTGACATTAAAGAATTAAACGAAAAGATAAACAAGGAAAGTGCTATCATTGATATGCTGATGCTTGAACTCAACAAAGTAATTGTTGGACAAAAGCACATGAGTGAACGCCTATTAGTTGCCCTACTATCAAACGGACATATATTACTGGAAGGAGTACCTGGGCTTGCAAAGACACTTGCAATATCAACCCTTGCAAAAACGATAGATGCAAAATTCAGTCGTTTACAATTCACACCTGACTTATTGCCTGCAGATATTATCGGAACACAAATATACAGCCCGAAAAATGAGACTTTCTCAGTAAAAAAAGGACCTATATTTGCTAACTTTATACTTGCTGATGAGATAAACCGTGCTCCTGCAAAAGTACAATCAGCTTTACTTGAGGCCATGCAAGAACGCCAAGTAACTATTGGAGGAGAATCATTTCCACTAGATAAACCATTTTTAGTAATGGCTACACAAAATCCAGTAGAACAAGAAGGAACTTACCCACTACCTGAAGCACAAGTAGATAGGTTCATGCTAAAAGTAGTGATTGATTACCCAAAGAAAGAAGAAGAAAAATTAATTGTAAGAAACAACCTTGCAAAAACATTCCCAACTGCCAATACCGTACTAAAGCCAGAAGCAATTATCCGTGCTAGAGATTTAGTAAAAGAAGTGTATCTGGATGAAAAAATTGAGCAATACATTATTAATATTGTATTTGCTACAAGATACCCTGAACAATACGGATTGGAGAAATTCAAAGACATGATTTCCTTTGGAGGATCACCAAGAGCAAGTATTAACCTAGCAGCTGCAAGTAAGGCTTATGCTTTTATAAAGCGTAGAGGTTATGTAATTCCTGAAGATGTACGTGCTCTTTGTCATGATGTATTACGCCATAGGATTGGACTTACTTATGAAGCAGAAGCAGAAAACATTACTTCAGAAGACATCATTACCGAAATACTAAATGCGGTAGAGATTCCTTAATGAGCACCTCAGCCCTCTTAAAAAAAGTAAGAAAGATTGAGATAAAAACCAAAGGACTCTCCAACCATATTTTTGCAGGAGAATACCAGACGGCTTTTAAAGGGAAAGGTATGGCCTTTTCGGAAGTGCGAGAATATCAACCAGGAGATGATGTTCGTTCCATTGACTGGAATGTAACTGCTCGATACAATGCACCATTTGTAAAAGTTTTTGAGGAGGAAAGAGAAATGACTGTAATGCTTTTAATAGATGTTTCAGCATCAGGAAATTTCGGAACACAGGAGCAATTTAAAAGAGAATTAGCAACAGAGCTTTCTGCTATACTAGCCTTTTCGGCCATTAAGAATAACGATAAAGTAGGTGTTATTTTCTTTACTGATAAAATAGAACAATTCATCCCTCCTAAAAAAGGGAAAAGCCATATCCTAAGAATAATTCGTGAAGTATTAGCCTTTCAACCAACAGGAAAAGGAACCAATATTGCAGTAGCTTTGGAATATTTTAATTCCGTAATTAAAAAAAGAAGTATTTGTTTTATCCTCTCAGATTTTATGAGCAAGGAATTTGACAGACCCTTGAAAATTGCAAGTAAAAAGCATGATTTAGTTGCACTTAGAATTCACGATACAAGAGAAGATACCTTACCTAATGTTGGGCTTGTACCTATGCAAGATGCTGAAACAGAAAAAATGATTTTTGTTGATACCTCTAGCAAGAAAGTACGAGATAATTTTGCGAAAAATAGATTACAAGTAACTGAAAAATTACGCAAACTATTTCCTGCCAGTGGTGTGGACTTAATTGACATCACTACAGGAACAGATTATGTAAAACCCCTGATTAACTTTTTTAAAACTAGAGGAAGTAGAAGATGAAAAAAATAATTGCACTTTTATTAGTCAGCAATATCACTTGGGGGCAAACAGCTTTAATGGACACCAATTCAATCCTGATTGGTGAGCAAATAAATTTCAGCATCAGTAATCCAATCAGTGAAACTGAAGTATGGCCTACATATGATGAGTTTTTGGCAGAAGGAATTGAAATTATTAAACAAGGAAAGCTAGATACTAACGAGAATTTAATTTCACAAAACTTCATCATTACCGTTTGGGATAGTGGAAGCTACTATATCCCTCCTATTTCTTTTTCCGCAACTAGTAAAACACAAGGATTACTCTTAAATGTGCAAACCATTATTTTAGAGGAAGGTGCTGAGCTGAAAGACATAAAACAACCTATGGAAGCCCCCATAGGCTGGAGCGATATTTGGCCTTGGCTTTTAGGAATTGTCTTACTTATACTTATTGCTTATATTCTTAAAAAATATGTGTTCACCAAAAAGGAAGCATTAAAAATAGAGAAGCCAAAAGTGATTATACCAGCTGATATTACAGCCCTACAACAATTAACAAAATTAGATGAAGCACAATTATGGCAAGCGGGAAACGTTAAAAAATACCATAGTGAAATATCCGAAATCATTAGGAGATATACTGAAAATAGATTCAACTTTATTGCCTTAGAACTCGCAACTGAAGAGATCATTAGTGAGCTAAAAAGCAAAGTGAATAATGAGCAATTAGCAAGCATTACTATCCTATTAAAAAGAGCTGATTTAGCCAAGTTTGCTAAAAGCAAACCTGAAGAAACTGAGAATAAAGAAAGTATGCAACTAGCCAAACATTTTGTTGCACAAACAAAACAAAAGCAAATAAATAATGGCTAATTACACCTTTGTAAATAGTGAGTTTTTCTATCTATTAGTTTTGCCATTAGCATTACTAATATGGCACGGCCTAAAACACAAGAGCAAAAGCAGTGCTATTTTATTTTCTGGAACTGAGGCGATAGATACCAAGCCAACTATAAAACAACAATTACGCCACTTACCTTTTGTATTGAAAATTGCAGCAGTAACCTTAATGATTATTGCTTTGGCTCGCCCGCAATCTTCCATTAATTGGGAGGAAAGTACAACAGAAGGTATTGATATTGTTTTGGCAATGGATATTTCAGGAAGTATGCTGGCACAAGACTTAAAGCCTGATCGATTAGAAGCCTCTAAAAATGTAGCAATGGATTTTATCAGCAAACGAATAAACGACCGTGTTGGCTTGGTTATTTTTGCAGGAGAAAGTTTTACCCAATGCCCACTTACAACTGACCATAATGTACTTATTAATTTATTCCAAGATGTTAAAAGTGGTATGGTAGATGATGGAACAGCTATAGGAATGGGATTAGCCACAGCAGTGAACCGATTAAAAGATTCTGAAGCAATATCTAAAGTAATAATTTTACTTACGGATGGAGTAAATAATAGCGGAATGGTACCACCACTTACGGCTGCTGAAATTGCTGAGAAATTTGGCATTAGAGTGTATACCATTGGTGTAGGAACTGAAGGATTTGCTCCCTACCCTTTTCAAACTCCATTCGGAATACAATACCAAGAAGTAGAAGTAAAAATTGATGAAAAAACTTTACAAGATATTGCAACACTAACAGATGGAAAATACTTTCGAGCGACCAATAATAATTCCTTAAAAGAAATTTACAAAGACATTGATGCTTTGGAGAAATCAAAGATAGAAGTTACAGAATTTCACAAGCGTTCGGAGGAATTTTTACCCTTTGCACTTTGGGCTTTAGGTTTATTGTTTTTAGGTTTCATTTTACAAATTACTTATTTAAAGCAGATTCCTTAAATGTTAAGATACGAACATATTGAATATTTGAATTTCCTATTTGGAATTCCTGTTTTAATAATAGCAATGCTATTATATAGTAAATGGAAGGCAACTGCCTTAGCTCTTTTTGGAGATAGCCGTTTAATAAAAGAATTGATGCACTCTTTTTCAAAAAGGAGAACTCAAATAAAAAACATCCTTACTATTCTTATTTTCATTTTATTAATCATTGGTATTGCTAACCCACAAGTAGGTACAAAAATGGAGGAAGTAAAAAGAGAAGGAGTGGACTTAATGATAGCCATTGATCTTTCCAACTCCATGATGGCTGAGGACATAAAACCTAACCGATTGGAAAGAGCTAAACTTGCCATTTCCCGCTTGATTGACAAACTAGAAGGCGATAGAATTGGGCTTATCGTTTTTGCAGGAGAGGCTTATGTTCAACTTCCAATCACTACAGATTATTCAGCAGCAAAACTTTTCCTATCAACAGTAAGCACAAACATTGTACCCACACAAGGAACTGAAATTGCAAAGGCAATCGATTTAAGCATTCAGTCCTTTGACATGGAAAATGCACAAAATAAAGCTATCATTATTATTACTGATGGAGAAAGCCATGATGAAAAAGCAATTGAAAGCTCCGAGCAAGCCAATGAACTTGGAATATTCGTTCATACTTTAGGTATGGGACTCAGCAAAGGAGGGCCAATTCCTATCTACAACAAATACGGCAACCGAACGGATTACCGAAAAGATAGAGATGGAAATACTATTATAAGTAAATTAAATGAGCAACTTTTACAACAAATTGCTAGTGCAGGAAAAGGAACTTATGTGCGTGCAAATAATTCCAAAGCAGGGCTATCCACCCTATTTGCTGAAATTAATAAAATGGAAAAAAAAGAAATTGGGACTATGGTTTTCACTGAATACAAGGACAGGTTTCAATTATTTATTGGATTGGCCTTACTTTTATTGTTAACGGACTTAATCCTACTGGGAAGAAAAAATAAATGGAGTAACCGTATCAATTTTTATAAGGACTAATGAAAAATACACTCTTCATATTATCATTACTAATGTGCATAACCTCTTTTGCTCAGAACAAAAAATCATTCTTAAGAGATGGAAATGAGCTATATACTGATAGTAGTTACAATGATGCTGAAATGCAGTACCGAAAATCATTAGAAAAAGATCAGGATTATTTTAATGCTTCTTTTAATTTAGCAGATGCTGTTTACAAGCAAGAACGCTATGAAGAATCATCAGCACTTTTTGATGCTTTAATTGACAATGCTCCTACTGAAAATGATTTAGCAAAAGTTTATCATAATTTAGGAAACTCTTTAACTCAAGAACAAAAATTAGAAGAAGCAATTGAAGCTTATAAGAATGCATTAAGGATAAATCCGAATGATGCAGAGACAAGGCACAATTTAGCGCTCTCCAAAAAACAAAAGCAAGAACAAGAACAGCAAGAGGAGAAAAAAGAAGAGAACAAAGAGGAAAAGAAAGATCAAGAAAAAGACAAAGAAGGGGAAGATAAACAGGAGCAAAATAAAGAGCAGGAAAAGGAAGATGAAGAAAAGGAGAATCAACCAGAGGAGAAAAAAGAAGAAATGAGCAAGGAGGATGCTGAGAAAATGCTAGAAGCAATTCAACAAGAAGAAAAAGAATTGCAAGAAGAACTACAAAAAAAGAAAGTGAAAGGAAAAAGAGTTAAAGTATTAAAAGACTGGTAAGTTGAAAAAAATTATTCTCATATTATTTGTATTTATTAGTACACTTAGCTTTGCACAAAAGCTAGGTGTGTCTGCTGATAAAAACCCTGCAATAGTTGGTGAACAAATTTTGATACAATACAGCATAGATACACAAGGAAGTAATTTTAAATCTCCAAACTTTAACGGACTAAGAGTTTTAAGCGGACCAAATCCCTCAACACAAAGTAGTTATAGTTTTGTAAACGGAAAAAGTCAGAGTAGTACCAAAACAACTTATTCCTATTATTTAAAAGCTACAAAGGAAGGAACTTTTAATATTAGCCCTGCAACTATAAAAGTAGATGGAAAAACTATAAAAAGCAAGTCCTACCAACTAAAGATTGTAAAAGGAAGTGAGAAAAATAAAGCACAACAAAAAGCACTAAGTGACAACTTATTTATAAAAGTTGATGTAAGTAAAAGAAACATAGTTCTTGGAGAACAAATAATTGTTACTTACAAACTATTTACTAGATTAGAACTAAACAATACTGAGCTTAGCGAACTTCCTGATTTAAATGGATTTTGGACAAAAGATTTAGAAACCTCAAGCAGATTTAAAAGAGATGTAATTGATGGGATTCCGTACAATGTAGCTACTGTAAAAAAATCAGTTTTAACTGCTCAAAAATCAGGTAAGTTGATAATTGATCCAATGGAACTGAAATGCAGTATAAGGGTTAAGAACAACAACAGAAATAGAGGTTTCTTTGGCAACAATTATCAGATTCAAGAAGAATATATTTCATCAAAAGCAATTACCATAACTGTTACTGAATTACCCAGCCCACCTCCTAATTTTCATGGTGCTGTTGGAAAATTTACAATTAAATCAGAAGTGGATAATACTACAGCAAATGCTAATGATGCAATAACCTATAAACTAACAATAACTGGTACTGGAAACATTGAGTTAATTGAACCCTTAGCAATTCAGTTTCCTGAAGATTTTGAAGTTTATGACCCTAAAATTTCCGACAGGATATTTGAAGGTGGAAGAAAAAGAAGCATTAAAACTTTTGAGTATTTATTAATTCCAAGATATGAGGGAGAGTACACTATTCCTAGTTCAAGCTTAGTCTATTACAATAATAAAACTAAGAAATACGAGACTAAAAAAACCCCTCAGCATAATTTAATAATAAATGCTAACAACAATACTGAGGATGAGAACTCAACAATAAATCAGCAAATAATAAAAACTGAAAAAAAAGATATTCATTATATTTTCACAACAACTAAGCTGAAAGAAATTCGTGATAATATCTTAAATATAAATCTCTTTATTATAATCTTCTTTTTACCAATATTTTTAATTATTCTCCTTTGGATTCACAATACAATAGTTGGAAAAACAGACACAAATAGTAGTGATTGGAAAAACAAGAAAGCAAACAAAATTGCACTAAAAAGACTAAAATACGCACAAAATTGCATAAATAATAACGATTTTGACTCATTTTTTGAAGAAATTGAAAAATCAATTTTGGGTTATTTTGCTGATAAATTTAAAGTAAGTATAGCAGATTTATCAAAAGAAACTGTCAGCACACACTTTTACTCTAATGCTATTGATATCAAAACAGAAAAGCAATTTATCGCTCTTTTAGATGAATGTGAATTTGCGCGCTATGCACCTGCTAGTAATAAAAACGCACAAATGGGAGATATTTTAAATAAAGCCAAACACATAATTATTGAAGTTGAAACTGCCTTAAGATGAAATTAAGAACTCTCATTATCACCCTCCTAGTAAGCATTAGTTCTTTTGCTTCAGATCAACTTTTTGAAAAGGCAAATAAAGCTTACAATAACTCAGATTACACTTCTGCTATTACTCTTTATGATAGTATTTTAACTATAGGATTGGAAAGTAGTGAACTATACTACAACTTAGGAAATTGTCATTATAAAGCACAAGATTGGGCAAATGCAATATGGCATTATGAAAAAAGCTTAAAACTAGAGAAAAACGACAAAACCATACAAAACCTTGAGCTAGCAAACCTCAAAATTATTGACCGAATAGAAGAGATTCCTCAGCTTTTTTATAAAAAATGGTGGAGTAGTTTTATCTCAATATTTAATACATTTTCTTGGCAA
>ENA-UZWZ01008932-UZWZ01008932.1-metagenome-genome-assembly--contig:-Day-4-25m-contig-8932_pt1 | contig 11621 bp, 11 predicted proteins | sample MGYA00260346_ERZ794906 | MGnify/ENA metagenome assembly ERZ794906 | reverse complement strand
ACATCATCATGAGTCGCTAAATTGCCTGGTACCAGCAAATGTCGCTCATTCTCCGGAATGGCCTCTTCTATTAGCGCTTTGGCCCGGGCAACTAACTCACTCGATACAGCATTCCTGACAATGAGAAAACCATCCTCGAAAAATTGCCTTTTGTCATCGTCACCAATTTCAGACATCAGATCTTTCCATTTGCTAATTCCGATCGATTTTAGCACCAATTTATGTATTACTTTCTACATTACAAGCGACCTAGCCGTGTGTCCATTGTGTGGTGGCGCCATGCGGGTTATCGCCAACATTTTTGCTAAGAAACTGGAATCACCATGAACAAAAAAAATCTCCCAATCGCCACAGGCCTAATTGTTATTGCGGCTTTTATAGGAGTAGCAATATTCCAAACAGAACAACCTAGCCAAGACAATGACAGTACAATCGATACGCTCACGATGCCCGAGCGCAAAAACGCGCCATCCAAAGGTCCGAATGATGCAAAGGTCACGATAGTAGAATTTTTTGACCCGGCTTGTGAGACTTGTGCAATTTTCCACCCGTTCGTAAACAGTCTAATTGAACAACACCCTGGGAAGGTTAGGGTCGTGATGCGATATGCCCCATTTCACCAAGGCTCGAATGAAGTGGTCAAACTCCTGGAAGCCGCACAGTTGCAAGGGCAATTCTGGCCGGCGTTAGAAATTTTATTCGCGAACCAGCAACGCTGGACGCGCCATCATGTTGCCGATCCACAAAGTGCAGTTGCCCTGCTCACTTCCTTAACCTTAGACAGTGAGCAGTTCATACGCGATGTAAACAGCGATCATACTAGCGACACGATTACTCAAGACGTAACAGACGGCAAACTGTTGAAGGTGGCTGCCACCCCACAGTTTTTTGTTAATGGCAAACCACTTACCGATTTCGGCTATAAACAATTAGCGCGACTCGTTGAAGAAGCGGTGAGCGAAGCCTATTAATGGATTCACTGCACCATCCGGATTGACCGGGCATTGGTAGATGGTCCTGCGGCGGGAATTGAGAATGTTCTCCAAGTGGTCGATGAGTAATGACTAATTGAGCCCTAAATTTGACTGAATATCAGCAATGACCTTACTGTGCCATTAGTATTGTTAACACTGATCGTCAATACTAAACGATCAAGCAATAAACACTGAGGTTTAACAATGAAGCTAGGCGTCGTATTCCCACAAACAGAAATTGGCGAAGACCCTGATCGCGCAGCAGCTTTCGCCACTACTGCTGAATCATTGGGATACGATCACATCGTTGCCTATGATCACGTATTAGGAGCAAGTACAACTAATCGCCCCGATTGGGCAGGACCGTACACGGACAAAAGCATGTTTCATGAACCTTTTGTTCTTTTTTCTTATCTTGCCGGACTGACGAAAACGATAGAGCTCGTCACCGGTGTCATTATATTACCCCAGCGCCAAACTACCCTGGTTGCCAAACAGGCGGCAACGCTCGACGTGCTTAGCAAAGGTAGACTTCGCCTTGGCATAGGTACAGGTTGGAACGAAGTAGAGTACGAAGCCCTGGGCGAGGACTTCTCTAATCGCGGGTCGAGATCCGAGGAACAAATCGACGTGTTACGAAAACTATTTGCCGATGATGTCATCAGCTATGACGGTAAGTGGCATAAGATTACTGAGGCTGGTCTAAATCCCCGACCTGTTAATCGCAACCTACCTATTTGGTTGGGGGGAATGGCGCCTAAAGTGATGGATCGAGTTGCTCGTCTCGCCGATGGCTGGTTCCCTTTCTATAACAAAAACCTGGCAAATCAGATAGCCGAGGTGCGCTCAAAAGCAGAACAGCACGGCCGTAATCCAGACGATATCGGCATTGAAGTTATCTCCCCCCTCGGCGAAGCTGGCCCTAAACAGCTCGACCAACTCAAGCGACTTCGGGATATGGGTGTAAGTCATGCGGCAGTGACGACCATGAATGTTGGACTAAAACAAGATGAGCACATTGATGCGATCAAACGATTCTGGGATGCCGCACATACAATGATATAAACCGTCTCCCGAGGCTTCCCCTCAATAAACGGTAGAACTTCTAGGTGTGCTCGGTCGTCAAGGGTAAAACCCTGCGACGGGGGTACTACCCGCCTCACCAAAAGCGAATCCAAGTACTAGTATTGAAGGTGTTGCTAATGTGCGGGCGTGTTTTTTAGTTTTTTATGAAAGTGCTTCGGCGCCATGGATGCAAATTCATCTTGGTAATAAAAATACTTTAAGGCTTCAGAGAACGAATATACCCAAACTTAGTCTCGTAGTGCGTCGTAGGAGTGCCAGTGGCGCGCAGCATCTGTACTGCTTCTGCAGAGACGCTACCGTAGAGTTCAACGGTAAAGGAATCTAGCAGAGGACTCACGTCGTTTAAATATTTTTGCAGAGGAGGATTTTCAAGATGAAAGATCAATGCCGAACTATTTGCATAAACCTCAGTCCATACGAACCCTAAGGGGTCATTTGGATCCTGTTCAAAGGTATGCAGCAGCATGCCGGGTTCCGAAGCTTTTACCGCTTCGTCAGCGAGGCGAGATAATTCGACAACAGCATTCACAGAATCAAGTTTAGACTGCATCCTGGCTATTAAAACAAAAGGTTTGCTTCCGTCTCTAACCCCTGACTCATGATTGTCGGCCGAAGCAACCGATGCTGATATGAGCAGAACGAAACCTATCAAGTAATACTTCATGACCCTCTCTTTCCCTTTTGATTTAATCCGTTCCTATTATAGTAACTCAAAGTTCGAGGTAGTGTATTGCTCGCTGACCTAAGGCCTTTATATTCTGACATTTATTGAGCAAAGATAAGGAGGATTGAGAGAGACAAATTCGTAATATGCTGCTCTGACTATTTCAAATGACACAGGGCTACTCAAATGCTGACGCGAGCGCGCTGGGTTATCTCATCCANNGGGAATTGAGATTAGACTCTAAGTGATTGATTAATAATGTTTAATTGGGTTTACAAATCAGCTTTTGTTACGTCCTTTGTTACAAAAATTTACTGTTTAATTGAAGTCATTTATCCCGCTTAAAATTCCGTCAAATCGGCTTACAAGAAAAGCGCTTCAGTCGCGGTCAGAGTTATCCCAGCGGTTTGGCCCAGTGTCTCAGCAGTTTGACAAGTAAGGGTCCTTCTAGGGCTTTCCAAATTGCGGGTGATTCGAGGTGCCGCTAGTCCCTAGCGAACAGTTCACAAACTTGATAATTTCAAGTCTTTATCTCTAGCAATATCTCAGCTGATTCTCACCGACGCATAATTGTGTTAACAGACAATAGTCATAAACAGTGTTTGAATGGAACAGCCAAGCGTTCTTATGGTTGATTTTTATCTCTTCTCAGCGATCAACCCTACCGAGGGTAATTCCGCCAACCACCGTACTTGACCGTTTTTTAGAATATGTGGTTTATTTGCCTTATCCTCTGGATAACTTTTGGACTATTTTGTCTTTCTGCTCGCCCTGGCACAAGGCGGCCAGTGACAACAGTTGGCTGCGCAGCGCCACGGCTTCAAAATCCGCGGTAGCAACCAGTCCCTTGCTCCACATTAGCACCACGCTCCATTGATGCCCAGCCAGCACCGTTGCGGTCTGCTCCAGATCGAGTCCCGGCAATAAATCCCCCTCAGCGGCGGCAACCTGCAATTGAGCCAACACTGAGCGCCGGGTGCCATTAAGCAACACATCCACCAGTCGATTGTCTTTGCCCGCCTGGAACAGGGCCCGTGCCATGGTCTCGGCATACACCGGGGTCGCAACAACCTGCGCTGAGATGGCTTCGACTCTCGCCAATAATCGGGGTATCCCCGCTTTGGCTTCAAGCACCACTGGCTGCTCCGCCAAATCAGTCAGCAAGTCAGCCACCGCTGCCATCAGCAGTTCGTCCTTGCTGCTATAAAGATTGTAGAGCGTCTTAATGGAGACCTCGCTGGATTCCGCCAAATCCTTCATGGTGAGTGCGTCGTAACCAACTTTGCTGATAGCGCGCCGTGCACATTCCAGAATGCGCTGTTGCCGCGCTAGCTGCCGTAGCGAGGAATAGGTTTTGCGTTGCGTAGACATTGACAAATATTACAATCAATTGTAGTTTTTACCAACCAGTAAATTCCTTAAGGTCCTGACATGCACTTTAACAACCCCGAATTGCTAGAAGACCCTTATCCTCACTACAAGAAATGGCGCGAGGAGAAGCCTATTTGGTGGGCGGAGGACGTCGGCGGCTGGGTGCTGAGTCGCTACGACGATGTGCGTACGATCCTCAAGGATGCGAGCCTGTTCTCCTCCAACTCCATGGGTGAAATGGACCAGCAGGCCATTGCCCTGCCCCTGCTCACCGATGATCCGCCCCGCCACACTCAACTCCGGGCAATCGTCAACAAGGCTTTCACCAGCCGCACCCTCAAGCATATGGAAGCGGAAGTCGCCAGCTTAGTGGAGGAATTGCTTGATGACATGGCGGGGAAAACAGTCATCGATATTTCCGAGGACTTCACCATCCCCCTGCCGGTTTACATCATCGCCCGCCTGATGGGTATTCCAGAAGATCGCGCGGAGGATTTCAAGCGCTGGTCTGACGCGCTCACCGGCACCAGTGAAGCCACCAGCCTGGAAGAGCGCTTGCCCGACATTATGGAGATGGCAACTTACTTCGGCTCGCTGATTCCCGAGCGTCGGGAAAACCCGGGAGACGACCTGATCAGCAAGGTAGTCCAGGCGGAGGTAGATGGGGTCGGCATCAGCGACGAAGACATCGTCGGCTTTAACATCTTGTTATTGATCGCCGGCAACGAGACCACCACCAACCTGCTGAGCAATTTGCTCAACCATCTCGCGGACCATCCTGAGAAATGGGACGAATTGCGCGACAATCCGGGCAAGATAGAAGCCGCTGTGGAGGAAACCCTGCGCTTCGACGGGCCAGTGCACTGGGTCAATCGCAAGGCTACCGCCGACACAGAATTCCACGGCCAGAAGGTAAAGGCCGGGGATATTGTCTACGCCATTCTCGGCGCCGCCAATCGCGACGCTGACCACTACGACAACCCGGATGAATTTCGTCTGGATCGTGGCCGCGGCGACCACCACACCTTTGGCCACGGCATTCATTTTTGTATAGGCGCTCCGCTGGGGCGCCTAGAAGCCCGCTATGCCCTGGAGGGGCTGTTCAGGCGCTACAAGAGCATTCGCCACGCCGAACAAGCAAGTAACGAACGCACCCACTCCACTATGCTGCGGGGGTTTCACCACCTGTGGCTCGAGGTTGAACCAGCATGATGACACCGAACTATATTCAAACCTTACGCGCGCTCATGGAATACGAGTCCGCCCGCACTGAGCCGCCAAAGGCTTTTCCGGCCCTGCCAGACATTCCCGCCGGGCGCTACGTCGACCCACGTTATTTCCAACTGGAATTGGACCACGTCTGGCGCAAGTCCTGGCTTTTGGCCGCCCATATCGATGAAATTCCCGAACCGGGTTGCTGGATGCTGTGGGAAAATGGCGGCCAACCGGTGGTCATCACCCACGCCGAGAGCGGCGCGATCAACGCCTTTTTTAACACCTGTAGCCATCGCGGCGCGCCGGTAGTCACCGAGCCCTCTGGCAAAAGCCGTCGCCTGACCTGTGCCTACCACGGCTGGAGTTATGACCACGAGGGCAAACTCAAAGGCATGCGAGACCCGGAAGACTTCAAGGACTTCGATATGTCCTCTCGCGGCCTGAAGAAAATACGCTGCGAAAGCTTTGGCAACCTCATCTTCGTGAACTTCGACCCTGAGGCGCCCACATTATTGGAATGGCTGGGACCGATTGCAGATGAGTGGGAAGAGTTTCAGTTCGGCAATTGCCGGCTGGCCTCGCGGGCCATCTTCGACCTCAACTGCAACTGGAAGATCGCCATGGAGGCCAATACCGAGGTCTACCATGTTCGCAGTATTCACCCCAAGACGGTTGCCCCTATTCTCGATGATCGCCGCAACGTAAACACGCTCTATAAGAATGGCCACGGCCGCATGATTGCACCCGTCCCAGAGGGCAAGCGGTCGCTCGAATCAGTGGACGTATCGCCTGATGTGGCGCAAATAGAGACGGCGGGCGAGATCGCCCGCACCTGCACCCAGTCCTATGGCTTGTTCCCCAACTGGGTCTCACCATTGAGCCAATACGCCATTCCGCCGATCCTGTTCTGGCCCAACGGCATCAACAAGTGCCGCATAGAAACTTGGACCATGGCACCGGCCTGGGAGGAGGGGATGAAGCCAGATCTGTGGACTGTGAATGAACGCACTGAGCTGTGCGATGTACTACTAGAAGACACCCAGTTTGGCGAGAAAATCCAGCAGTCCATGGAATCCTACGGTTTCGAAGGCGTGCCCCTTAGCTACCAAGAAGCCCGTATCTATCACTGGAACCAGGCTGCCGACCGGATGATCGGGATTGATAATGTTCCCCCGGAACTACGGGTAGAGCAAGTAATTGGCGACAACTGGATTTACCCCAATGATCCGCGCCAGCAGGAAATGGCGGAGAAGAACTAGGGATTCTGATAACGAACATTACCACTGACCCAAGACCATAGGAGACAGCGTGAGCATCATTCAGCATGTGGAAAATTTTGCCTATAAAATCGCCAACCCGATCGTGAAGACGTTGCTACGCTCGCCATTGCACAACATTGCCAGTGGCTCCCTGACATTACTGCATTTTACAGGCCGTAAAAGTGGCCGGCGCTTTGTGACACCCCTTAGTTATGTGCGGAAACAAAACACCGTTTGGCTATTGTCAGCACACAGCACTCGCTGGTGGATGAACCTGCGCGGCAGCGACACGGCCGTTGCGCTGGAAATTGCCAGAACAACTTACAGCGGCAAGGCACGTCTTTGGGAGGCAGACAGTGCGGAATTGCGCGATCGCGTCCGACTTTATCTTAGTGCCCTGCCGCGGGACGCCAAGGTTTATGGCATCAAGCTTGACGAAAATAAGTTGCCGAATGAGGCCAGTCTGTCAAAGGCAGCGCCAGAACTGGTCTTCGTGGAAATTGAACTCGACTCGGAGGCCGGTTAGCGTACAACTTATATCGCATGAGAGGCGAGTTCATAGTCATCGCAAAATGCTGATACCGATCACAGACTTGTATTGAACGAATCGTAAGCCATCACGCTTAACACTGGCAGTGTAGCCAAACCCCATTATCGCTTATCTGCGTGGCTATTATTTATTCGTTGACCTGTCAGGTGACATAATTTAAGGTCGTTAGCTGAGAGAAAAAGAAGAGTTGCTTAATTAAAACAATAAAATTGAGGGTAACCTTATAATGAAACTTCTGACAAAAACCGCAATATGTCTTGCGTTGGCTGGAAGCAGCTGCGCCACCCTGGCCTCCGAGGCGATGGAAGAAATCATTGTGACTGCGCGCCAGCAGGCTGAAGGATTGCAGGATGTGCCTGTGACCATCGCAGCAATGACTGAAGAGGACCTCGATCGATACAACATCACGAACTTGGCCGACGCCGCGAAGATGGTGCCTAATATGGTCATTGCTCAAGGCGGATCGGGCAACGGTTCAAGCCTGCGTCTGAGGGGAATCGGATCTAGCTCAATTTCTGCTGCGTTTGACCACTCCGTCGCTATCAACCTCGATGGTGTTGTCGTCAACCGGGGTAGATTTATACACAATTCCTATATGGACATGGCGCAACTGGAGGTGCTTAAGGGACCTCAGTCGCTCTATTTTGGTAAGTCTGCCACGGCCGGTGTTGTGTCTATCATGACCAATGATCCGGGTGACGAATTTGAGTTTCAAGTCAGTGGTGGCGTTGAAACCGAACATGAGGGCACCTTCTATGAAATGGTCATCTCCGGACCATTGACCGATACTCTAGGTGCACGTCTCGCCATAGGGGGCTCAGAAAATGACGAGCTGTTCGAGAATTTCTCTTTCGACAATGACCCTAACGCAGCCATCAACGGAGCAGAAAAGTACTACGGCGATAAATCCATGAGCATGCGCCTGACACTCCTCTGGGAGCCGACGGACAACTTTAGCGCTAGGCTAAAGTACAACTACTCTGAGTTTGACAACAACGGCGGCGGTACAGCTTACGTTGAAGAGGTGTGTCCTGAGGGCGTGCACCAGCCGACTGTAGCGGTTGGCTTGACCTTTCAGGGCGTCGATGATTGTGAAATTAACGGCAACACCTCAAAGATCGGTCTTAATCCTGCATTGAGAGCGGGCCTTCCAGGGGGTTACGACGATGGTCAGCCCGGTTTAGAGCAGGAAACTGATTTTATGTCGTTGCAAATGGACTGGGACGTCAACGAAAACTATACCCTGACGGCCGTGACCGGCTACGTGGATTTGACTCATTGGGAACTAGACGACTATAGCTACGGCGCTGGCGTCTTTGGCGGTTTGCACAACAATCTATATGAAAGCTTCTCCCAGGAAATCCGGCTTGCCAGTCAGTATGACGGCGCGTTGAACTTCCAGGCGGGATTATTTTGGCAGGATATTGAACAGGAGTTTGATGCGTATCAATATGCAGCAAATATCGGTTTGGTAGCGCCGGACCCCGTCACTGGCTGGGGTTACGATTACAACAAACATCATTTCCTCAATACTGAAGTGTTCTCAGCGTTCCTAGCTTTCTACTGGGACATCAATGAAAAGACCGAAATCACATTCGGCGCTCGATACACGGATGAAGAGAAAGAGGGTCGCATTGAGATTCCGTACGTTCACCTGTTCTTGCAGGCCGCATTCAGTGCACCGCCTCTCATCGATGGTCTGGAATTTGCTGATGACAACATTTCTCCAGAACTTGCCATTAACTATTACGTTACCGACGATATCAGTGTGTTCGCCGCCTACAAACAAGGTTTCAAGTCGGGGGGTGTTGACAATAGCGCCCTGCCCACAGCCAGTTTGAGTCCACCTGACGGTGATTTCGGCTTCCTCATTTACGAGTCTGAGGAATCAGATGGCTTCGAAATTGGTACGAAGGCAAACTTGCTGAATGGCGCCATGCGCCTGAACGCCACAGCTTTCAGCTATGAGTATTCTGACCTTCAGGTTCAGTTGTTTAACTCAACAGCCATTCAGTTCAGCACCTTTAACGCATCAGCGCTCGAAACTCAGGGTGTTGAGTTTGACATGCTCTGGCAGGCTGATGTCGAAGGCCTCAGCGTAAGATCAGCCTGGGCTTGGACCGATACGACTTACTCCGAGGACTTCATCAACGCCACGGGGGAAAACCTCAAGGGTGAAGATGGCGCTGGCAGCGCAGACATTACTGGCTATGTGGGTTTCACCTTTGACCGCGGCCTGGGTAATAGCTGGAGATATAGTCTGTCAGCAGACGCGCGCTTCACGGACGACTATGCATGGACGGCGACATTAAACCCGTTTGAGCAGGACTCTTTCTGGGTATGGGATGCAGCCATTAGCGTCTACAGCGACGATGAACGACATCAGTTCAGCCTTATTGGTAGAAACATTGGCGACGAATACTACATCATCGGCGGTGGTGCTATTCCGGGCAGGACGCCAATCGATAATACCGGGGCGAATACGCTAGATCAGGGCGCTACAACGCCTCTCGGCAGGACGATCTCCCTTCAATACAGACTCACCCTGTAACTCAAGAGAGCCCCTTATCAACAAAGGCGACCTTCGGGTCGCCTTTTTTGTATGGAGGTAGGTGGTTCCGTAAGAAAGGGTGTCAGAGTAAATTGAGGTGGCGTTCTATCGCACTTTAGGACAGGAGTTGGTTATGGAAGTTGCAGAGTTTGAAGCGTTATTGCCGCTGGCGGGAGGCCTGTCGATAGGTCTCGCTGCAACCTTGCTATTGATGCTAAGCGGGCGTATCGCAGGTGTATGTGGCATTGCCTTTGGTGTCTTGACCGAGCTTACGAGCGGTGCTCCTCGTTTCTCGGAAATAAGCTGGCGTGTGCTTTTTATTGTGGGGCTGGTTGGCGGTGCCGCGCTCTATCATTTTATTAGCGGGGCACCTATGCCAAAGGTGGATAATGTTTCTATCGGTGTGCTCATTTCAGGCGGGTTCATTGTCGGGCTTGGTACCAAGATTGGGTCTGGGTGCACCAGCGGTCATGGTGTCTGCGGATTGGGCCGTTTGTCTTTGCGCTCGTTTGTCGCAACCTGCACTTTTATGTTGTTTGGCGTCATTTCGGTTTACATCTTTCGCCACCTATTGGGTGTGATCTAATGGCGGGTATCGTAGCAGTGGTTACAGGTCTTTTATTCGGCGCAGGTCTTGCAGCATCAGGAATGACGAATCCAGAAAAGGTGCAAGGCTTTCTCGATCTCACAGGTGTTTGGGACCCTAGTCTGATGTTTGTGATGGGGGGGGCCGTCGTTGTGACGTTGATTAGCTTTCGTTTTATCCTCAAGCTATCTCGGCCTGTCTTTTCAGAACAGTTTCATATGCCAAGCAGCACTTCTATTGATACCCGGTTAATAATCGGTGCAGCACTATTTGGCACAGGTTGGGGGCTGGTGGGGTATTGCCCTGGACCAGCCTTGGCGGCGATTGCCTATCTAAACTCAGACGTAATGATTTTTTTAGTGGCGATGTTTGTTGGCGCATTCCTTGGCCAGGAATTGCTAAAGCCTCGCTAATGCCGAACCAAACATTAGCTGGACTCGGCAACCCTAATCATCCGTTTGCCTTGGTTCTCACCGGCCAATAAGCCGATCGGCCCACAAAAAAAGTGCTTCAGTCGCGGTCAGAGTTATCCCAGCGGGTTCTCCGTGATGCACTCCAGCTTCGCTATTTCTTTGCGACGCAACCGTCTGGACTGAGCTGCAAAAACAAGTCGTTCAACATATCAACCAAAACCGTACTATTGTTGACGGAGATTTATCCTTGTCCTATAAATACTAACGACAAGGATAATCTAGGAGCTGAATATGTATTGCTTAGTAAATATTTCGAAGCCCGCTGATGGGAAATTTCCTGAATACACGTCTTCGATGCAGGAATGGCTGGGGATAATGGGTCAACATAATGTGACATCTTCGATAAAAGTCGCAACGGTCGGGGAAGCGGAACCCTATGTTTACGCGATCACCATGGCAAAAGATGCCAGAGAGTTTGGCGAACAAATGGACACCGTGCGGAATACTCAAGCGTTTAAATCTTGGTATGGGCAGATGGCTAATAACCGAATTTCCCATGGGATAGATTCGTTTATGATGGATCTACAGGAAGGCTATGATGCTACTCCGAAAATTTCCGAGGGCGTTATTGTGTCTACCATCTGGTCTGTCGATAACCTCTTAGAATTTTATACAAATGTGGCAAGGGCGAGAGCAATACATGAAAAAAATGGCGCTATTGTAAGAGCCTGGAGTATTTACGGTGGGCGCTACGCCGGTGCTATGGCTTACAATATGAGCTTTGAAAGTATGGCAGCCTATGGGCAGGCATTTGAGGGGTCACGAGCGGAAGCACAGGTGATGAACGGTGAGATTGTGGCAAAAGGTACAGTAAGCGCTAGGGTTCTAGCAGGTACAATTCTCGAAAATCCGCTAATTATTACGTAACACTTTTTTCAAACAAGGACGAACT
>ENA-UZWZ01001416-UZWZ01001416.1-metagenome-genome-assembly--contig:-Day-4-25m-contig-1416_pt1 | contig 11726 bp, 10 predicted proteins | sample MGYA00260346_ERZ794906 | MGnify/ENA metagenome assembly ERZ794906 | reverse complement strand
ATACTGAACAAGTTTTCGTTCGGAACTACAATCAGTGTATCAACATGATTTCTCAATTCCAGTACACCTGCATTTGCAGCCTTGCGTCGTTTTTTTGCTTCAAAATTAAAAGGCAGAGTTACAACACCAACAGTGAGTGCTTTAATGTCCTGGGCAATCTGAGCCACGATTGGTGTGCCGCCGGTACCTGTTCCACCACCCATTCCCGCAGCCAGAAAAACCATATCCGCACCCTGTAGGGAATCCTTAATTTGATCAATACTTTCTAAAGCTGCGTTTTTACCGATTTCCGGTTTGGCGCCTGCTCCGAGTCCACGGGAACACTGACTTCCTATCTGTAATTTCTGGGGTGCAAGAGATTTACGTAAATCCTGCAAATCTGTATTTGCCACGATGAAATCAACGCCTTGAACACCCGACTGTATCATACGATTTACGGCATTACCCCCTCCTCCGCCAACTCCGACAACTTTGATATTCGGAGTGTCATCACGAACAGGTTGGATATCAGAAAACTTCAGCATAATTTTCTCCATATTTTGTTGCTAGAAAATCGGTTTTGGTATTGATCTTAAATTTAAGCACTAAAAGAAATCTTGCATCCAATCTTTCATTCTTCTGGATACTTTATGAAATAAATTTGTGTCGTCACCGACAAAATTCAATTTCCCCTGATTACTGGTTATTCCGTAACGTACAAGCCCTACACTTGTTGCATACTTGGGAGAATAAATCATTTCACGTAAACCTGAGATATTTTCCGGATAACCCACTCGAACAGGTAAATTCAGGACTTTGGAAGCAAGCCGGTCCGCTCCTGACATAATGCAGGTTCCGCCTGTTATTACTACTCCTGAGGCCATCAGTGTATGAAAATGTGTCTTCTCAATTTCATGCGCTATCAATTCGAATATTTCTCTGAAACGGTCCTCTATAATACTGGCAAGTACCTGTTTCTGCATGGTACGGTTATTTCTACCGCCAACACTCGGTACGTCAATCATTTCGTCTTCTTCCACCATGCTGGCCATCGCTACGCCGTACTTGTGTTTTATTTCCTCTGCTTCACGCAAAGGAGCACCCAGACCAATCGCAATATCGTGTGTCAAATGATTCCCACCTAGGGCTAATACTGACGTATGGACAATACTGCCTTCAGAATAAATAGTAACATCCGTCGTTCCTCCGCCTATATCCACGAGTACTACGCCAACCTCCTGTTCGTCCGGACTGAGAACTGCCTGACTTGAAGACAAAGGTTCCAAAACTATGTCCTCAACATCTAATCCTGACTGGTTACAGCATTTAATAATATTTTGTGCTGAAGTTACTGAGCCAGTTACTATATGAACATTCACCTCTAAGCGCGCTGCTGCCATGCCTAGAGGATTTTGGACTCCATCCTGATCATCTACAATAAATTCCTGTGGAAGTATATGCAATACCTCCCTGTCATTTGGAATCAAAACCTGCGCTGCATCTATTACACGTCTAATGTCTTCTTCTGTGACGATCCTGTTATGATAAACTGTGACCATTCCACGGCTGTTTTGTCCTCTAATGTGATGCCCTGCAATTCCTGCATAAACTGAACGAATCTGGGCTCCGCACATTAACTCACATTCTTCAACAGCTTTTTTAATCGCTTTGACAGTCTTTTCAATATTGACAACAACACCTTTACGTAATCCTTCTGATTTCGCCGTGCCGACACCAACTACATTCAGTTCATCCAGGTCATTGCCTTCAACTGCGATTGCACATATTTTTGTAGTGCCTATATCCAGCCCTACGATTAAATTATCACTTTTAGTGTTCGATGGCATCCATGCTCCTCGTCCAATAAATTTCTGTTCTAATTGCAGTTTTTTTTAATAAATATAACGGACACTTTGACGGGTGCAATTTACTGTCCATGTTAATTTTGCACTCCGAATGGTAGGGAACTTTTTTTATAACAGTGAGGTAATTTAAGATAATTGCGGGACATAATATGGGATTAAGAATTATCACAAGTATCATTAATTTAATTAATTCAAGGCCTTACCTTGAAAAGGCGCATGCTGACTGATCAAGTCTCCTGTTTTTACCAGGAGAACAAGGTGAGTTTTTTAAGCGATAAGGCCCGCAAAAATAGCCCGCTTCTTCAAGTGTAGTACTTATTTCTTCCAGTGGAGCAGTGGAACCATCATTGTTCAGGGGGTAAATTTTTCCCATGAAAACCATAAACCGGTTTGTATTTCCGGCAGTTACAGCACGGCAGATCCTTTGAAGTTCCAGACGTTTTCCCTGTGGGTAAACATACGTTCGCTCATGGTTGCAAGCAGCCACAAAAAGCATGGTTATCCAGATTACACCACTCAACAGAAATTTCATTGAAACAGTATATACCCATTCATTTAAGAATGGTAGGTTTTATTTAAAAAAATAAAAATAAATTTTGTGGGGGAATAATACTAATTATTTCAATTAAATAACTGCCTTACTTTATTTAGATTTTGTGAGGGACAAACAGCAACCACACGATTGTGCGGTTTTATGTCAGTACTTCCTACTGCAACTTTCCAAACTCCGTCTTGCTCTACTCCGCCAATTACAATGTTGTGTTGGCGAAAGTAGTTCGCTAATTTACTTAACGGTTTACGTGTAATATCCGATTTAGGTTTGGCTATCAGTTCAACAACTTCTGCATCTACACCGTGAAGATGGGCTACTGATAACAGTTCATTTCGACGAACGAATTTAAGGATCTCATTGGCTGCAGAAATTTTCGCGTTTAGGGCAATATCCAAACCAATTGTGGATGCTAAAACCAGGTAGTCTTCCTTGTTGACCAAAGCAATCGTCTTTCCCTGTCCACCCTGTTGGTCACGATTATTTCTATTCATTAAATGTTTGGCGAGGAGGCAACTGATGATGTTTGTTTCATTATCTCCGGTTGTCGCAATAAAAGATTCTGTAGAATCCAGTCCGGACATTACAAGCAAATTTGCATCTGTTCCATCACCATGAATTACCTCAGTATTTTTTAACTCAGACGCAAGTTCTTTCGCACGTTCCGGATTCTTTTCAATGAGTTTTATCTCTACTTCTTTCTCCAAAAGTTGGGCAACTCTTCGTCCTACTAATCCACCGCCAAGAATCATCATATATTCAATATTTTTATGCTCTATTTTCATCATGTCCATCAGAGGCATCATATCTTCCGTACGTGCCATGATAAAAACCTGGTCGAGAGGCCTTATCTGTTCCTCTGCCTGCGGAATAATAGTAGAGATGCCACGTGCAATCGCCACAACCCTGAAATTATATTCAGCATGTTCAGCGGAAAGTTCTTTAGGTGTTTTGAACAGCAGAGGCGAGTCCTCATTGATACGCATGGCAAGCACACGCATATTCCCATCTCCAACTGGAGTGAGGTCATTACAGGACGCACGCTGTACAAGTCGAAAAATTTCCTGTGCCACCAGTTCTTCCGGATGGACTATCAAATCAATTTTCAAGTCATCCTGCGATAATATACTTCCGTCAACTAAATCAATAGAGCGTGCTCTTACAATTTTACGTTCAACACCAAATCTGTCTGCGATCAACGAGGCCAGCATATTGGTGGAATCATCGTTAGTGGTAGCAATCATCAGTTCCATATCCTCTGCATGAGCTTCTCTCCAGCTTGAAAGCTGCATCGCATTCCCGCAAATCAGGCGCGCATCCAATGTCTCCGCAGCATCTGCCAGCAAATCAGCGTCAGCTTCAATAACGGTCACTGGATGACCTTCATGCACCAAACGCTGAGCCAGGTGCATGCCAACTCCACCAATTCCAAGGATGAGAGTATTTTCGTCTTGAGACATAATCAGATTGTTAATTCGTACTGTTGAACGCGGGACTTATTATGCAAAGGATTTTTTGTAGAGAGGTCAACTTCGTAAAAATCATCGGACTGAGTCACAGAATTGATACCATAAATTTCATCAGGAAGTTGTGCTTCTTCCAGACAATGTCTTATTGCGTTGGCAATCCATTTTTCAATTTTCAGCACCACAATTTTTTTCCGCAACCGCCCCTGATCATCTCTGTTTAGAACACTAGGAATAGTGTTGCTAGTGATAAATTGATTCAGGTAAGGAGAATTTAAATTTTCACGGGCTTCCGGAGAGATAGTAGCGTGTGTGCTGTAGAAAAATATATTTGCGGGACGGCAGCGGCTTGATTCAGCGATAGCACTGATATTTGCCGCGATTGTTCCACCCGTACGTACCATATCATCAAGGATGAAAATATCACGACCTTTCAATAATTCAACATCTTCACTTAAATCCACGGTAACGTCCCGTTGTCCGTGCCGTGTTTTACTGAAAGTCACAATAACTGAATTATGAAGCCCACTGAGTTCTCTGACACGGTTTACAAATTCTGCTGCACCATCATCCGGAGCTACAAATCCAACATGTTCTCCATAATTCCACAGCCGGACAAGTCCGGAACGTAAAATATAATTAGCAATTAGCGGAGCAATATCTAAATTAAGAAATGATGGGATGTTACGTGTATTTCCTTCCGGATTTACCTTTTCATATATTTTACGCATCACATCCGGTTTGTGGTTGTGAACCGTCATGACTGAATCAACCCCGGAAGTTTTCAAGAGCTGTGCATACATCTCCGCGGAACATGGTTGTCCTACAAATTTTTCACGTGAAGAAAAATCCGAAACCTGCGGATGATCCAGAGTTCTTGGTCCTCGATCCTGTGCTGAATAGAATAAATCCGGTTCAACCAAGGCGACAAATTCTGCGCCGTTTTCCTTGGCTGCAGAAGCAATCAGGTAATTCCGCATTGCCAGCTCATCACGTGAATGGTGTGCTGAATGGGTTGAAACTATGTAAACCGATTTCCCCTTTAAACCGTGCCCCAGAGTCTCTTCTGTTACATGATCCTGAAGAAATCTAGGACAAAACTCATTATTGATAAACGTTTTTAATGCAATTATATCAGAAATGTCAATCTTCTGAGAGTGCGCATAACCTACTCCGAGAGCAAAAGAAGCGTCACTGACGTTTGAGACAATGATGTGGTTGTTCACAAATCTAGATTAATAAAAGATTGTTCTTCAGTTTATGCATAATTTTCAGTAAGCAATTGCGAACAGGACTTCTTGTGAGGAAGGCGCACCACTTACCATACATTTTCCTGCTTCAGACTTTTCAAGGGGGATACAACGAATGGTAGCCTTTGTTTCCTGTTTTATTTGTGCTTCAACTTCTTTTGTACCATCCCAGTGCGCAAAAACAAAACCACCCTCATTTGCAATAATTTCTTTAAAATCCTCATAATTTTTTGCGGTGCGTGTATTCGCCCTCCTGTAGTCCAGAGCACGCTGGAACAAGTTTTCTTGAATCTTATCCAACAACTCTACGACATGTTTAGTTATGTTTTCAAGTGAGACTGCATTTTTCTCGCGTATGTCACGTCTCGCAACCATTGCAGATTGTTTTTTAACATCTCTCGGACCAACCTCAATCCTCACTGGAACTCCCTGCTGAATCCAATGAAAGAATTTATCAGCAGGTCGTAGATTTTCACGAGTATCGATCTTTATTTGCAGTATATCAATTTTTTCATTGAGTTGATCGGCAATTGAATTCGCAAAGTCTAAGGTTTCTATACGTTCTTGTTCGTTGTTGAAAATAGGCACAATCACAACTTGTATAGGTGCTATTTTAGGAGGAATGATCAAACCGTCATCATCACTGTGTGTCATGATCAAACCACCGATCATACGTGTTGAAACACCCCAACTGGTTGTCCAGACAAATTGCTGATTGTTGTCGCGGTCAAGGTAATCAATCTCAAAAGCTTTTGCGAAATTTTGACCTAAATTATGTGAGGTTCCTGACTGGAGGGCTTTACCGTCCTGCATCATGGCTTCAATTGAATATGTAGCCAGTGCCCCGGGAAATTTTTCTGCTGCTGATTTTAGTCCCGTATGAACTGGAATCGCCAAATAATTTTCCTGGAATTTACGATAAATTTCCAGCATACGTAATGTTTCTTCCTGCGCTTCTTCGGCTGTTTCATGAGCCGTGTGCCCTTCCTGCCAAAGAAACTCGGAGGTGCGTAAAAACAGGCGTGTCCGCATTTCCCAACGTAACACATTGCACCATTGGTTAATCAATACCGGAAGATCACGATAACTTTGAATCCACTGGGAATACATATGACCGACAACCGTCTCAGAAGTTGGCCTTATCATCAGTGGTTCCTCAAGTTCTTTACCACCTCCATGCGTTACCACAGCACATTCCGGGCTGAAACCTTCAACGTGCTCTGCTTCACGCTCCATAAAATGCTTGGGAATCAATAAAGGAAATGAGGCATTAACATGACCAGTCTCTTTGAACATGCGGTCCAATCGGGCCTGCATCTCTTCCCAAATGGCAAACCCGGTAGGGCGAATTACCATGCAACCTTTTACCGGAGCATAATCGGCAAGCTGCCCTGCTGCAATCACATCGAGATACCACTTGGAGTAGTCTTCTTTGCGAGGTGTAATATTTTTTGCCATGTGGGCAGGTATTATTTGGAAATAATAAACTAGGGATTCAGTCCTAAATTTCACCCGTCAAAAAGTTTCTCTGAAGAATTGATGATGCTGGACTATTCTTTTAAAATTACAAAATTTAACGCACAGATACAAGATATTTTTGGAATCTGCTAAAATTTGATTAATCTGATACAGCGTCAATATCAAAAACTGAGATAATTCTCAGAAAGTCCTAGGATGAGCGAACTAAAAACAGATAACTTTTCCTAATACTCACTTCAACTTCGCTCAGTAACTTTTTATGATAACAATAAAATAAAGTTGGTATACTCTCTCAACGTTCACCTTTACGGTAAGGGATCATCAGTGCCTGCGGATAACCGACACGCCTGGACATAACAATTAATGCTAAAATGCTGAGCACATAGGGCATCATCAGGAATATTTGATAAGGTATTTCTGTTCCTACCAACTGCTGTAAACGCATCTGGTATGCATCAAACGCAGCAAACAGAAATGCACCCAAGAGAGCTTTCCCAGGACGCCATGAAGCAAAAACCACCAACGCAATGCAAATCCATCCACGCCCATTTATCATGTTGAAAAAGAAAGCGTTAAAGGCGGACATCGTTAAAAATGCTCCACCAACCGCCATAAAAGCACTACCGCAGACAACCGCGACTGTTCGAATAAGCGTAACGTCCACTCCTTGTGCCTCCGCGGCAGCAGGATTTTCACCTACCATCTGCATCGCTAGGCCAACTGGTGTTCGGTAAAGTACGTAAGATACAACGACAACTGAAATAAAAGCAAAATAAGTTAATGGGCTTTGATTAAATAGAGCTTCGCCGATGAGCGGTATTGAAGATAACCCAGGAATTTCCAATGGTTCAAAGGCCTGAATTCGTGGAGGAGAATTGACTTCCGGTAGAATCAGCCTGTAAACATACGAGGTAAGACTCGTTGCCAGCAATGTAATTCCAATACCTGTTACATGTTGAGAAAGCCCCAAAGGCACGGTCAACATGGCATGCAGTAAACCAAAAATACCCCCACAGGCGGCAGCGAATAAAAGTCCTGACCAAAGCCCCGCACCCTGATAAACTGCCATCCATCCAGCCATCGCACCAATTGTCATTATCCCTTCAATACCCAAATTTAACACTCCGGCACGTTCACAGATTACTTCTCCAAGCGTACCAAAAATCAAAGGTGTTGCAATCCTGACGGATGCAACCCAAAAACTCGCATTCAGAAAGATTTCCAACCAAGCAAAACTTGTTTCCATTTTAACCCCAGCGAATCCTAAAACGTACCAGCAAAACCGAAACTAACATACACAGTAGAGAAACCGAAACCATCACGTCTGCAATATAGCTCGGCACTCCCGCAGATCTGCTCATGGCATCTGCTCCAACAAATATACTGGCCACAAAAGATGCGGAAATTATCACTCCTAGCGGATGCAATTGTGCAAGCATTGCCACTACAATACCCGTGTAGCCAAATCCCGGACTGAGGTCAAGTGTCAAATTACCTTTCATCCCAGCCACCTCGCTGAATCCGGCAATTCCGGCTATACCTCCGGAAATTAAGGCAGTAATGATCATAACACGTTTAACCGGCATTCCTGCAAAGCGAGCGGCTTTTTGATTAAAACCAACTGCACGCATTTCATAACCGAGAGTAGTACGTATGCTCACAATCCACATAATAAACGAAAACAAAAGCGCCAGTAAAAGTCCAGCATGTAAACGCAGACCCCGGAAAAACCGCGGCAGTTCCGCAGCATCCGTTACCGGTTCAGCTTGAGGCCATCCCAACCCCATCGGATCCTTGAGAGGCCCTTCCAACAACAAACTAACCAGTAAAAGTACAATAAAATTTAGCAGGAGTGTGGTGACGACCTCATCCACACCAAAATGAATTTTGAGCAAAACCGGGCCAAGTAACATCAAAGCTCCAGCAATCGCACTAGTTATGACTAAAATGGGTATAATCAATCCCGGATGTAAATCCAGCATCCCAGTTCCCAAAACAGTAATAATTAGCGCACCAGCATATAACTGACCCTCTGCACCAATGTTCCAAAAACGAGATTTGAAAGCAACAGCAGCCGCCAATCCTGTAAAAATAAGCGGAGTGGCTCTTGCAAATGTTTCTGAGAGCGCAAAGCCTGACCCGAGAGCGCCTTTCAACAAGAGTCCATACGCTTCAAAAATTGGAGCTCCGCTCCATGCTACTAATCCTGCACACAAAACAAAACTAGCCACAATGGAAACCACCGGAGCTAATATTACCAATACAAAAGGAACTCTGGTTCGTGGTTCAAGACGCATCTGCTTCAGTTGTATAATTATTTGTTATTGACTTTTTTTGCTGACCCGTCATTAAAAGGCCAAGTTGAGAAATACTGATGGATTCTCGTGGGTAGCTCTCACTGAGACACCCTCGGTGGATGACAGCAATACGGTCAGCAATTTGAAGTAGCTCTTCTAAATCTTCAGAAATCAGTAAAATCGCTGTACCATTCTCTCTTGCAGCAAGCAGTTGTTCATGAACATAAGCCGCTGCTCCCACATCTAAACCTCGACCGGGTTGATTTGCCAGAATCAGTTGCGGATTCCCGGAAAGGACACGACCCAAAATCAGTTTTTGCATGTTTCCTCCGGAAAGCAAACGCACCGGGGAATTAGGTGAATAGCCTCGCACGTCAAATTTACTCACAATATTTTCAGCAAAACGATGACAATTGAGTTTATTCTGCCAACCGTATGAACTGAATTGCGGATCCTGATAACACTCAGAGATACTATTTTCAGCTAGTGTCATGTCGCCGATTAAACCTTGGGAATGGCGATCTTCGGGAATACGTCCGACTTTTTTTTGGAGCATATTTCTGGGTGAAAAATTATTAACTACTTCACCATGCAGTTCAAGAGTACCGCTTCTTGGTTCAACTAGCCCTGTGATCAAATCCGCTATTGTACTTTGCCCGTTTCCGGAAACACCGGCGATACCAACAATTTCCCTGGCGCAGATTTCAAGGGACACGCTGCTCAAAGCCGATCGTCCATCCTCGGGCATGACCGTAATAGATTTAAGTTTCAGAATAGGCTTTCCGGCTTTCAACGTTTTTCGCTCTGGGAGTTCAATACTACGGCCGATCATAGACTGAGCCAATTCTGTTTCGGAAGCATCGGCGGTTTTAAGTTCAGACACTAAACGTCCTTCATTTAAAACAGCAACCCGGTCACTGATTGCTAAAACTTCCTGCATTTTGTGGGAAATAAAAATAAGTGAAAGTCCACCTGAAACAAGTTTCTTGAGTGTTTCAAAAAATGTTTCCGTCTCTTGAGGAGTTAGCACAGCTGTAGGTTCATCCAGAATCAGGATCTGTGCGTTACGATAAAGTGCTTTGAGAATTTCAACCCGTTGACGTTCACCGATTGAAAGTTCAGCGACACGCGCATTTGGCTTGACCCGCAAACCAAAACGTTCACCGAGTTGTTCCAGTTTGAGTCGCCCTGCACGTCGATTTGAAGAAAACCACCACAACGGTTCTGTGCCCAGCATCACATTGTCTAACACACTCAAATTGTCCGCCAAAGTAAAGTGCTGATGTACCATGCCGATACCCAACTCTATGGCTGCATGCGGAGAACCTTGTTGAATGGATTGCCCAAAGACCTCGATACTTCCAGAATCCGCTACATAATGACCAAAAAGGATATTCATCAAAGTCGTTTTACCGGCACCGTTTTCCCCAAGTAAAGCCAGTACTTCTCCGGACTTTAATTCCAAACTTATGTCATTATTAGCGACCAAACTGCCAAAAACTTTAGTGATGCCCCGCAAGCGAAGCACCACTTCTGAAGCAGGTTTCTTTTCCGAAATGTCAATTTCAGAACGCTTCACAACGGTCATCACATCGTGGATTTCGGCTCAGCGTCATTGACATTGACCCGGAACAATCCATCCTTTATTTCTTGTGATCTATCAGCCACCCGTTTTTTTATTTTTGCTGGAATTCGGTATTCGAAAGTTCCATACGGTGCGAGATTGCCACCACCATATTTCATGAAAGAAAATTGACCGTAGTCTTCTGCTTCAAAAGAACCGGAAGCAACTTTGGAAACAGCCCTATCAATCGTGGCTTCCATGTTCCAGATAGCGGAGGCTATAACTGTATCAGGATAATCCGACTGTGTGTTAATCACGTTGCCAATCGCCAAAACTCCTTTTTCCTTAGCTGCATCAGAAACCCCAAAACGCTCTGCATAAAGAATGTCAGCACCACGTTCGATTTGGGCAAAAGCTGACTCTTTGGCTTTAGGCGGATCATACCAACTGCCGATGAAAGTAACCATAAATTTAACATCCGGATTAACGGCACGTACTCCGTCCATGAACGCATGAACCAAACGATTTACTTCCGGAATTGGATAACCACCGACGACTCCCATTTTGTTGGTCTTAGTCATGGCACCAGCAATCATTCCTGTCAAATAAGAAGGTTCATGAATCCAATTGTCAAAAACTGAAAAGTTATTTCCGGTTGGGCCAAAACTTGAGCCCATCAGAAAGGCTGTACCAGGATAATCTTTGGCTACCTTACGCGCTCCACGCTCCAAACCAAATACTTCTCCGACCACAAGATCCATACCTTTGTCCGCATATTCACGCATGACACGTTCATAGTCGGTATTTTTTACACTTTCAGAGAAAACATACTCTATGTCTCCCCGGGCTTTTGACGTATTAAGAGCCTTATGGATACGACTTATCCACTGCTGCTCAACGGGTAGAGTATAAATAGCAGCGACTTTAGGCTTTGCGCTCAACGGTGAAACACCCATTATCCAGACAGTTGCAAGTATCGAGATAATACTAAATACAGTTTTTTTGGTCCAACTCATCTTTATCTCCAAAATAGAATTAACAATTTGAAATATGCCCGTAGAGCAAGTTCCAGGTAATTTTTCACAAAGTTTAATTTTGCGAAAATAAGCATTAAGGCTAGCTGTGTAAGAAGAAGTTTGTCAAGTGATGTTTTTAAAATGAGCAGTTGTAGATGAAAGATTTTCCTCCTTGCTCAAAATGATATGCTTTTAAGACTTATTTTAGTTTCTTCAACAAAGGTAGGGAAAAACAAATCTTGAATAAATACTACCACTCA
>ENA-UZWZ01006625-UZWZ01006625.1-metagenome-genome-assembly--contig:-Day-4-25m-contig-6625_pt1 | contig 11742 bp, 7 predicted proteins | sample MGYA00260346_ERZ794906 | MGnify/ENA metagenome assembly ERZ794906 | reverse complement strand
GCTACTGTGAATATGAGAACAAGCTGGAGTTCAGGCACAGCTGAAGATGTAGTACTAGGTAGCAATACGGTTAAGAAATGGACTGATTTAAGCTACATCGGTATCGAGCCAGCTTCGACTATCGATGCATCTACAATGGCCACATTTAATGTGACGGTTTGGAAAACAGACGCTAGCTCTGATTTGAAAGTCAAATTGGTTGACTATGTCAGTGGTTCTTGGAATGCAGATACTAATGTTGAGCACGAACTGATTCTATCTAGTGCCAATGGCTATGACATTGGCACTGGTGAATGGGTTGATATCAGCCTTAACCTGAGTGATTTTACTGGTTTAACCAGTCAATCTAATATTGGTCAAATCATTATTGGTGGTACCAAGGATGGNNGATGACATTTACTTCGGTAAAAATGAAGCTATGGTTATTCCAGAAGGATTTGCATTAGCGTTTGCTGATACCTTTGACAATATTGGCAGTCAACCAGATGCTACCAATTGGACCTTCGATCTTGGTGACGATGGCTGGGGCAATAATGAAGTTCAAGATTATCAGTCTGACGCGAATGATGCTGTAATTGTGGATGTAGATCCAACAGAAGGTGTGAATGGTGCCTTACGGATTACTGCTAAAAATGTCGATGGCACAATCACTTCAGCTAGGGTGAAATCTGAAATTGATGATTTGGCGCCTTATGGCTACTATGAAATTCGTGCCAAACTACCTTCTGATACTGGAGCATGGCCAGCTATATGGTTGTTGGGTCAAGGTGGACGTGATACCTGGCCAAGTGAAGGTGAGATTGATATCGTTGAATATTCTGCTCTACATGCCTCCTCTGACAGTGAAATCATTCATGCGCTGCATTTTGATGATCATCATGGCGGTGGTGCTATTGATACAAATGCCACTTTAGATTCGGCGGTTGATGAATGGCATACCTATCAGCTTTGGTGGACGCCCGAAAGCATTACTATTGGTGTTGATGGTTCTTCACATATGGTTTATGAGAAACCAGCTAATGCCACAGATGCCAACTGGCCATATGATGATTCTATGGATCTGATCATGAATATTGCTATTGGTGGAACCCTCGGTGGTAGTGTACCGAGTGAGGATTTTGTTTATGCCATGGACATAGATTACGTCAAAGTTTATCGCCCAGAAGGTATGAATGTGACGTTTGAAACTAGCGATAGTTCTGGATATAGCCTTGTCGATTTTGGTGGGGTTGCATCTGAGGTTGTTACAACCGGTCATCCAACAGGATCTGATGGGGATGTCGTGCAGGTAACCAAAAATAACGCCGCTGAAACCTGGTCTGGCACCACCTTTATGCAATTGGATGCTGGTGACTTACTTGGTGACAACTCAACCATTGTTAGCATGGATGTACTTAGCGCTAAAGATGGGGCCAAGGTTCGATTAAAACTTGAAGATGATACTTCGACGGATGTATATGTCGAGCTCGATGCTATAACTGAATCAAATGGCGCTATTGAATGGGAATCACTTTCCTGGAACTTCGCCGACGATGCCAGCTTTGATGCAACAAAAACCTACAACAAAGCAAGTGTATTTTTTGATTTTGGAGAGCCCGGAGATGGAAGTGTTTACTATTTCGACAATGCCAACTTTGAAGGATTTATCGCTTAGAACTTAACTTTGACATGTTTGATTTGATGATCATACAAAGGTTGTAATTAATTATGAAAAATAGAGCCAATCAATTATTTAGTATTTCGTTTGTCGGCCTAACGCTAATAGCAGGAAGCATAGCAAATACTGCGTTTGCTCGGGGCCCAGATCTGCCAATTACTTTTAACAGTGGTGCTATAACCATCGATACGCTCGTTAAAGGTTATGGTAGTGAATCCAGCGCAGATCAAGGGCATTCTATCTCTTTGGATTTTGATATCAATACACTTGGCTTTGCCGGTGAAATGACGGTTAACGGCATTTGGGATAGCACAGCGAGTGATTTTAAGTATCGCTATGGTGATAGGTTAACTAATGAAAATTTGCGTAATGGCGGCGACAATCTAGAAATATATGATTTTTCTGCCACCCATATAGGCGAATCAGTAGATACCAATCTTTTTTATCATGTGCCGCGTTATCACTGGGGGTATGAGGGGGATTATTTTGGCTTAATGCGCGAAACAACCAATATGCCCGATCAGGATACATGGAATGAAAAAGCGCCTGCAGGTATAGAACTAATCGGTAAAGGTGAGCTTGATGGCCTTAAACTGGTTGCTGGTGAAGAAATATATTGGGGTGCTGATCCCATGGTTATGCTTAAACAACAGTTTGGCGAATCAAATCAATATACGTTTATCGCATCATCGGAAGTCTCAGGCGCAACTAAACAACGTCAATTTAGTTTGCAAGGGGACTTTGACTTATCTGACACGGCAACAATAAAGCTGGGTGTTCTAAATGCAGGAGACGAGCACATTGGAGACGTTTATTATTACGAATTGGATGATTACGTAAAGACAAGCAATATTGATTTTAAAGATACAATAGCACTGAAAGCACGAGTTACAGATAACTTTAGTCCATCAGTGCAGGTATATAGTGAGTACAACTACGCTGGTTTGGTAGCAGATGCTGGTGAGCATCAAGAAGTCTGGAAAACCAATATTCCATATTCTTCTCTGGGTAATAAGCAAACCATAGAAATTGGGGCACAAGTTACCTCAGGTGACTGGCGTATCGCCCCTCGATTGTTTAAGCGTATTAATTTGGCTGATTCAATGTCAGATGTTGCAATGGCATTGGGTAACGGCCAATCAATCTATAGGCGCACGGCAGACAGTAATCATACTGGTTTTGTTTCCCCATTTTCAGTTCGAGATAACCGTGAAGCAGTATCAGGAGAGTTGTTTTTTACCTATGATCCAACCCCAGCGACCTTTTTTTATGAATGGGATAACGATGTGAAAGAGGACGCTAAGCTAGCATTTAATATCGGTGTGACTCAAACTGACTATTCAACTAAGAGTGATTCGGCGGTTTGGTGGGATCCTCAGGGTTGGTATTGGATTGACGAAGGCCGTCCAGCGGCAGATGGTTTGGTAACAACTATTGCCAGTAAAATTGTTTATAACCCTTCTTCATCATTGCGAATTGTCACTAATTTAGAAGCTGGTCAACAGGTGCCAGGGGCTTATACATCCGCTGATGCAGGGTTAAAAAAATCCAATTTTCATAGTATTTCTACCAAGGTGGTACATAACTCTCAACATATTTACAGTTTCACCTATGCCAAGAATAAAATGGGCGGGTATGACGAAGATAAAAATTTTGGTATTCGCTACCCGGAACACATAGAACTCAGTTATGAAAGACTGTTAACTGGTCTAAGTGCAGAAAGCAAAGTGGGTATTCAGGCGTATAAGCGAACAATAGGTGAATTTTCTGGCGCTGATTACAGTAGTGGGGCTAACAGCTCCATGTATGAAGTTAGAGCTTATTTCACCTATGCATTTTAAATCTATAATTTAGTGTGAGCTAATCTCATGTTATCAAAGAGCGGTATTTGCGATGGTGTATTAATAGTATGTTGGTTATTAACAACAACTATGTTTGCGCATGCTGGGCAAAGCTTGGATCAGTTGATAGAAATAGCTATTCATCAACATCCGTCTGTGGCGGCTGCTAGAGCTGACGTTGCGGGCGCTCAGGCGCAGTTAGAAACGGCTAAATGGCAATATTATCCGACTGTTTCGGTATCCGTGGAGACTGCATACCATGAGAAGTCTGACGGCCAATATAGGGGTGATGATTTGGTAGCCCAGCTTAATTTAAAACAATCTCTGTGGAGTTGGGGGGCTTTAGTCGCTGGAGTAGATATCGCCGAGACACAATTGGCTATGGATAACACCCAATTGCGCGAACAGCAGTGGCAATTAGCTGAGCAGGTGATTGAAAGTTATGGCAAATGGTTATCAGCCTATTTGCGGGTGCGTGTTTGGCAAAAAAGCTTGGATGATCACGAATCGCTGTCAAAGCAGGTTGAAAAACGTGTTCTGCAAGGTGTTTCAGCACGCATCGATTTGGCATTGGCAGAAGGCCGCGTGGCAGCTACCGAGGCCGAGTTTATTGCTAGTAAAGACGCCCTTTATATAGCTGTACAAGAGCTTAGTCAACTTACCTCCGAAGAGTTGTTTAATGGTGATTTGGTTGATGCCATCAGTAAGCCAATTTCTGATACGTCTTCAAACGGTGTACTTATGGCTTTAACCATGAGTCCTAGGTTGAAGTTGGCTGAAGCGGAAGTACGTTTGGCACGTCACCAACTCTCAAAGCAGCAAGCTAAGTTAAAACCAGAGATTTATCTCCGGGCAGAACACCTTATAAATGACTTCAATACAGCTGGCACCACACCTCGATCGCGGATATTTGTAGGTATGAGTGGGTCGACTGGGGCAGGGCTGTCTATGCTGTCTCAGCAACAGACAGCAGAAGCTACTTTGAGAGCCAAGCAGGCCCGCTTAAAAGCTGCTCAGCAATCCGTCGAGCAAAGTTTGGATAGTTTAATGACCAATGAGGATTCCATACAAAGACGCCTGCAAAGCCTAACTAGTGCTATGGCCACCACGGAAGCTGTGGCAGATTCCTACGGACGACAATTTTTGGCAGGGCGTAAGTCTTGGCAGGAAGTGATGAATGCGGCTCGTGAAGAGGTGCAAATGTTGGTGCAGGTGGCTGATTTGCAGGCAGCCTATTTGGTGATTAGTTGGCGTAGAACCTTGTTGGTGGAAGGACTTGCTGGTGTCACTTCTGAAAAATCTACCTTAACCATTGATATGGCTCCAAAGGAGGAATGACCTTGCAGCAGAATACTCAGTTATATGCTTGTTTGTGCCGCTTGGCTCAGTTACAGCGTGAGCGGTTGGATAAGGTCGCTATGCAGGAAGCTGTTGATGCTATTGCCGGCATAGATGATGCCTTTCGCCAACTTAAAGCCATCGCTGCGCGATTGCAGGCACCAACACCTCGTTTTTTGAGGCGTCCCGATGCAAGCAAAATGCCTGCCTTAATGCTTACTGAAGATGCAAACTGGGTGCTAGTGCGGGGACAAAACGCGCAAGGTTTGTGGGTGCTGGAGAGTTTTGAAGAGCAAACTGGTAAATGGCAGGAGCAAAGCACGGATCAACTTATAGGTAAATGTTTGGCTCAGGTATCAACAAGCCCTCCCTTTGTTGCGTCTCGTAGCCCTGTTTATCACTTAATTAGACGAGAGATATTTTCACATAAACGGTTGTTGGCCGAAGCCTTGGTGGGCTCAGTTACTATCAATGTAGTAGCTTTGGCTAGCGCTTTTTATACCATGCAGGTATATGATCGTGTGGTACCTTCGGCGGCGACCCAAACACTGTTAGTGTTGACCATAGGTGTAGCCGTAGCCGTATTGTACGAATGGTTGGTAAAGCGTTTTCGTGCACGATTATTTGATCGCTTGGTAGATGCTGTAGACCAGCGACTGGCTCGCAATGTATACACCCGATTTTTGTCAATCCGGCTTGACCAGCTACCCCCAAGCGTAGGTAGCCTTGCGTCTCAGATGAAGGGTTATGAATCAGTAAGAGGGTTTCTTACTTCCGTCACCAGTCATGTCATAGTGGATGCACCCTTTACCCTAATTTATATGGCACTAATGTATATCATTGCTGGCTATTTGGCGTTAATACCCTTTGGTTTCTTTGTTGTTAGCGTGTTGATAGGCAGTTATTTCCGCAAGCGTATTGATTACCTTTCTAGTAACGTTAATCACGCAGTTAATTTTAAAACAGGGTTGTTGGTAGAGTCTGTGGAAGGTGCTGAGACTATAAAGTCCGGTCAAGGTGGTTGGCGTATGCTGAGTCGCTGGATGAATACTACTGATGTTGCTCGCTCTTACGAGTTAGAAATGAAGCAGATTGCTGATCGTTCGCAGCATATGATAGCCGCGTTTCAACAAGCCTCATACGTAACACTGGTGTCATCGGGAGCAATGATGGTCAGCGCTGGGGAACTTAGCATGGGTAGCTTGATTGCCTGCTCGATTCTTTCAGGTCGGATTCTTACACCGGTCGCTTCAATTCCTAATACTTTGCAACAGTGGTCTCATGCCAAGTCTGCCATCAAGTCGTTGGATGCAGTATGGATGTTGGAGGACGATCATGCCGGCATCGATAATCCGCTTGTACCTGAAACTATAAAGGGAAACTATCAATTTCAGAATGTCACTAGCTACTATGGCGAAAAGCACGCTTTGACTATCCCTAATCTACAGATTAAAGCTGGAGAAAAAGTAGCAGTGTTGGGCCCTGTCGGGTCGGGTAAAACTACGCTGCTGCGTTTGTTGTCCGGAATGTACAAGCCGCAAGAAGGCCGTGTCTTGCTAAACGACATGGATTTGTCACATATATCTAAACCGGTGCTGGCTGATAATTTAGGCTACTTACAGCAGGAGGGTAGGCTATTTGCAGGAACACTAGGGGATAATTTGACCTTGGGATTAATCGATCCAGGTGATGAATGTATTATGCAAGCCGCTAAATTAACCGGTTTGTTTGAAAGTGTGATTGGTAATAGCCCAGACGGTTTACAACAGATGATACATGAAGGGGGTCAAGGTTTATCTGGTGGCCAGCGGCAATTGGTAAACTTAACTAGGGTGTTTTTGCGACGACCCAGCATATGGCTATTGGATGAACCTACGGCTTCCATGGATTCTGGATCAGAAACAAAAGTACTGCAGGCATTTCATCAAACATTGGGTAGCGATGACACACTGGTAGTGGTCACACATAAGCTTGAATTACTTCAATTAGTTGACCGTATTATTGTCATTGCTAATAATCAGGTGGTGATGGATGGTGCAAAAAATCAGGTGATTGAACGACTTAGCAAACCGAATAAGAACAAAAATGTGGAAGCAGATTGATGAAAGAGTTAGAGCCACAACAAGAAAATCGGGACCAAGCATATGGTTGGCAGTCGCGCAATAATGTCTATGACTTGGTCTCGGGTGAGAGCTTCGAGGTACCTAAAGTACATAAAGTTAGCGGTGGAAGAGGTCTTTTCTACTTGCTGGTATTAGGCTTAGTGCTGTTTGTTGCCTGGGCTTCTTTTTTCGAAATAGACCAAGCAGTAAGAGCTCAAGGTAAAATTATTCCTAGTGCTCGAACACAAGTTATTCAAGTCGCTGATGGTGGAGTGCTTGAAAGCCTAAATGTGCAGGAAGGTGATAAGGTCTTTAAAGGGCAAGATTTGGCTGTGCTTGAAAAAGAGCGGGTGAATGCCTCCTATGAAGAAACGCGTAGTAAAGTAGCAGATTTGGAAGTGGCGCTTATTCGTGCCCAAGCCGAAGGCTTGAACAAAGAACCCGATTTTAGTGGTATCAATAGAGAGTATGCGGGTCTCATACAAGTACAGCAGAATTTGTATCTGCAAAACAGCATTTCAATTCAAGATGAGCTGATTACTTTACAAGGTGCTCTTGATTTAGCCACTGAAGAATTTAACATGAACAAAACCCTATTTGAAAGTGGGGATATTAGTCGTTTGGATGTGATGCGAAGTCAACGCGAAGTCAATGATTTAAAAGGTAAACAACTAAAGATACGGAACGATTATTTGCAAAGAGCGCGCAAAGAAGCAACAGAATTGGAAGGACAATTAGCTAGTGCGCGGTTTAAATTGGAAGAGCGCAAGAGTGTTTTAGATCATACTGTACTAATTGCGCCTGTGGATGGCGTAGTGAAATATCTTAAGGTAACGACCTTAGGTGGTGTACTAAGGGCGGGTGATGAATTAATGCATATATCACCAACAGATGGTGATATCGTTGTAGAAATGAAACTTAAACCTGTTGATATTGGTCAATTGAAATTGGGTTTGCCCGTGACAGTGAAACTGGATGCCTATGATCCTTCGATCTTTGGTGGTATTACTGGTGAATTGGTTTACATCAGTTCTGATACTTTAACAGAACAGGTTGGCGAAAAAACCATGACTCATTATCGAGGTCACATTCGTTTGGATCCCCAAGAATTACAAGGTAACGAAAAAATCCAGCTAGGTCAGCTTAAGCAGGGCATGACAGCTACGGTAGATATCCGTACAGGCACTCGCACCGTGTTGGAGTTTATGGCTAAACCAATTTTCCGAGCCTTTTCCGGAGCTTTGATCCAAAAATAAATAATGCTCCCACTTATTTTACGCACACTGATAAGGCCTAGANNTACTATAGACACTTTTTATGATAAAAATTGCAATTTAACCATAAGAGGTGAATCATGGGTAAAAGTATCTCTTACACCAACGAATTTAAGCAAGAAGCTGTCAACCAAGTCTCGCAATATGGCTATAGCGTTCCAGTTGTGGCCAATCGACTTGGCATTAGTTCTAAAGCTTTATTAGGGGTCATGGCTGGGCTAGGTAAATGACTGACGTTGGAATAATATCTCAGGCGGGGTGAAGCGCTCACCATATAGGCTGGAAAGCTCTTGGCAACGTTTGATAAATCGCGCCTGTCCGTAGGTATTCACAAATTGAATGTAACCTCCGGTCCACATGGGTGCCCCTATGCCCAATATTGATCCTACGTTGGCATCAGCAACGTGATTGATGACGCCTTCTTCAAGGCACTTTAAGCTCTCAATGATGGGGCGAAACAGCATACGATCTTGCATGTCCTTATGGCTCATTTCTAACTCTGGCTTTAACCAAGGTTGTAGGCCCGGCCAAATGGATTTTTTTCCATCCTTATAATCAAAGAACCCCCCCCCTTCTGCCCGGCCTCGACGGTTGTGCTTTTCTACCAATGTACGCAGCATGTCAAGGGCTTGTGGGTTTGGTACTTTGTTTGGATCACGCAGGCCCATAGCAACTTGGGTGTCGTTAATTTCTAGTGCCAGCCATAGTTTGAGTTCGTCCATTAGGGTCAGCATCCCAACCGGGAAACCAATTGCTTTGCCTAGGTTGTCCACTAATACAGGGTCAGCGCCCTCGGCGACCAACTGCATGCACTCATCAAGCTTGGTGAAGATAACACGTGAAGTATAGAAACCAGTGACATCATTGACCACAATCGGCGTTTTATTAATTTGGCGGGCAAAATCAAAGGCTTTAGCGAGTGTTTCTTGGCTGGTGTTGTCACCGCAAATAATTTCTAGTAATGGCATTTTATCCACAGGGGAGAAGAAGTGCAGGCCAATAAAATTGGCGTCATTTTTAGCACTGTCCGCTAGTTGGGTAATTGGTAAGGTAGAGGTGTTGGAACCCCAAATGCCAGAATCATCCAACAGTACTTCATGCTCTGCCAACACCTTGTCCTTAAGCTCTTTGCGTTCAAACACCGCTTCAATGATAAGATCACAACCCTGTAGATCTCGGGCTTGGCAGGTTGGCTCAATATTGCCCAACACTTGCTGCACTTTATCAGGCGTCATGTGGCCTTGGTCAACACGTTTTTGCAACAATCTAGCCGTATAGGCTTTGCCATTGTCTGCTGTTTCTTGAGTCAGGTCTTTTAGGTGTACGCGAATGCCGGCCACGGCGGCACTAAAAGCAATACCTTGCCCCATCATGCCAGCACCTATGATGCCTAGGCGTTCAATTTTGTTAGATGCGATACCTTGCGGACGATTGATACCGCCTTTCACTTTATTCATGTTAAAGAACATGGTGCTGATGATATTTTTGGCTACAGGGTGGACTACCAGCTCGACGAATTGGCGCGTTTCGATGCGCAATGCTGTGTCTATATCAACGCGAGTAGCTTCTACGGCACAATCAAGAATGCGTTCTGGAGCAGGCAATAGGCCACGGGTGGTTTTTTGCAGTTGTGCACTTGCTATGGCAACCTTTGCCGCCAGTGCAGGCATGTTGGCATTGCCTCCTGGAATCTTATGGCCTTTAATGTCCCAAGGTTGTTGGTGCTGTTTTTGGTTTTCATTGATCCAAGTTTTCGCCTGCGCTACCAAATTCTCTTGGTCGTCACTTATCGCATCCAACCAACCAAAATCTAGAGCCTGTTGTGGGCTCATCGGGCGGCCCTGAATCAGTACGGGCAAGGATTTCTCTAGGCCATGCATGTGAATACTGCGGACTATGCCACCGGCACCAGGAAGTAGACCTAGACTAACTTCAGGTAAACCGATCTTAACTCGTTTATTGTTCCATGCTAAACGGTGGTTGCAGGCCAAGCATATTTCAAACCCGCCACCCAAAGCACTGCCGTTGATGGCGGCGACCACGGGTACGGGAAGCTTTTCTAAGCGGCGAAAGTTGGCTTTCATACCTGCCAATTCGGCATATAGGGTTTCTGCGGTGGATTTTTCTACGCTGAGTAGCCACTTCAGATCGCCACCGGCAAAGAAGGTGTCTTTGGCCGAGGTTATGACGACACCACGTAGGTCAGTTTCGATTTCGAGGCGGTCTACGGTGTCCTGTAGTAGGCCCATGTAGGCCTGATTCATGCTGTTAATAGGGCCTTGCATGTCCATGATGATGGTAACAATGCCTTGCTGATCTTTGTTGTAAATAAATTCTGTCATGGTGTTTTCCTACTAAAGGCGCTCAATCAAGGTGGAAATCCCCATGCCGCCACCGACACAGAGCGAAATCATGGCGCGTTTGGCGTCGCGACGTTCTAGTTCGTCTAATACTACTGATACGAGGCAGCCGCCAGTGGCACCCAATGGGTGACCCATGGCAATGGCGCCACCGTTAACATTGGTTATGGAATCATCAATGCCTAGATCGTTCATGTAGCGCAGAGCTACTGAGGCAAAAGCTTCGTTAATTTCCCACAGGTCAATGTCTTGTTTCTTAAGGCCCGCCTTTTGTAAGCATTTTTTGGCGGATGGGCCGGGGCCTGTGAGCATAATTACTGGGTCTGTTGCGAGTACGGCTGTGGCGACGATTCGTCCTCGTGGCTGAATGCCCATCACTTCGCCCATCTGTGCATTGCCGATTAGTACTGCACTGGCCCCATCAACAATGCCAGAAGAGTTACCTGCCGTATGCACGTGATTAATGTCCATGACTTGTGGGTATTTACGCTTTGCCATGTCATCAAAACCCATCGCTCCTATTTGTTCAAAAGAAGCCTGCAAGGCACCTAGGGTTTGGTTGGTGGTATGGGGTTTGATAAAATCGTCCCGTTGCAAAATGATCATGCCATTGCGGTCAGTGACGGGCAATACGGAACCGTCAAACCAGCCCTTGTCCCGGGCATTGGCGGCACGATGTTGGCTTTGTATAGCAAAAGCGTCGACCTGTTCACGGCTATAACCATCAAGAGTGGCTATCAAATCTGCACCAATACCCTGGGGCACTGACAGGTTGTTACTAATAAATTCTGGGTCGGCCAAAAAGGGACCTCCGTTACTACCCATAGCGACGCGGCTCATGGCTTCTACGCCGCCGGCGACAACCAAAGATTCCATGCCCGAGGCTACCTTGGCAGCCGCACTATTAACGGCCTCTAAGCCAGAAGCACAAAAGCGGTCTAGTTGCACACCCGGTACTGATTCGTCCCATCCAGCATGCATTACGGCACAGCGTGCAATATCAGAACCTTGTTCGCCGATGGGACTGACACACCCCATAAGAACATCGTCTACTAAGCTAGTATCTAGGTTGAGACGTTCTTGCAGGCTTCTTAATAGGCCTGACAACAAATTGATAGGCTTCACTTCTGATAAGGTGCCGACACCCATTTTGCCTCGTGAACGAGGTGT
>ENA-UZWZ01004354-UZWZ01004354.1-metagenome-genome-assembly--contig:-Day-4-25m-contig-4354_pt2 | contig 11757 bp, 13 predicted proteins | sample MGYA00260346_ERZ794906 | MGnify/ENA metagenome assembly ERZ794906 | reverse complement strand
GTAACAATTTTTTTTGTAAAAGTTGGCAAAGTATAGTTTTTTAATTTTTTAGAATCAATCCAATAAGAAAACGGAATTGGTTTGGTCAACTTATCATTTTTAATTTCAATATTCATATTCATATTAGACATTTTAAAATTTAAATTTTGGTTAAAGTTTTTAGGTCTAATTAATTCCTGCATTGGAAAAATGTTAAAATTTTTTAAAAAATTAAAACTTCTATTTTTGACTAATAAATATTTATTATTTTTTTTATAAACTTTGAGTAAAAAGTATTTATCTTTGTTATTTTTTTTAATTTTATTTAAAATAAAATCTTGCTTAGCATAAGATTTACAGTTTTTTGAAATTGGGCATTTTTCACAAAGAGGATTGTTGGGTCTGCAGATTAGTGCACCTAATTCCATTAGTGCCTGAGCATATTCACTCGATCTACTTGAGGTTCCTAAAACTTTTTTGCTTTTAATTAAGTTATCTTTTTGTATTTGATTTTCTTTCTTTAAGTATAGATATCTTTTCAAAACTCTTTCAATATTACCATCTAATGGAATAAAAGGTTTATCAAATGCAATAGCTAATATTGCGCTTGCAGTATAGTCTCCAATACCAGGTAGAGACTTTAAATCTAAAAAATTATCAGGTAATTTTTTATTAAAATCTTTAATAATGACTTGAGCAGCTTTTTTTAAATTTCTAACTCTTGAATAATAACCAAGACCCTCCCAAAATTTAATGAGTTTTCGATTTTCAAAACTAGCTAAAGTTTCTAGATCTGGAATATTTTTAATAAACCGATTGAAATAAGGTATCACTGTTACAACTTGAGTTTGTTGAAGCATAAATTCACTGACTAAGGTGTAATATTGCTTTTTTTTTGAAGAAGTTTTTTTTCGCCAAGGCAATGATCTTTTATTAATATCATACCAATTAAGAATTTTATTTGTTATTATCTGATCTTTCATATGCAATTTAAAAATAATACTAAGCGCGGAAATGTAACCATTCAAGGTTTAAGATCTTTTAAAGACACTTTACCTAAAAATGTAAAAAAAATCATTAATAAGAAGGGTCATATTTATTCTGAAACACTTGGTAACTGGAGATATATTGTTGGAGATGAACTATTTAAAGTTTGTTATCCAAAGACATTCAAGAACTCTAATAGGTTTGGGGTTAGTACTTTATTGGTAATGGTAAAAAGAGGGCATGAGGTTGATTTGGAATATTCTAAAAAAGAAATTTTAGATAAAATGAATAGTTTTTTTGGTTATTCAGTAATAGAAAAGCTCAAATTTATTAGCTTTGATGATGAGCAAAAAATCTTTGTAAAAAAAGGGACTGATCAAGAAAATGTCGCAATTAATAAATACCAAAGTAAAATTAATGATGTTAAGAATGATAAAATTAAAAAGTCACTTATTGAATTAACCAAGGTATTTAAAGAAAAATGAAAAAAATTCTAATTTTTATAACAATATTTTTTAGCACCATTGCAATTGTTAATGCAGATGACATGAAAAGAATTGTTGTAGGCAATAAAGATGCAAAAATAACTATTATTGCTTTTGAATCTTTAACTTGTAGTCACTGTGCAAATTTTCATAAAGACGTATATCCACAACTTAAAAAAGATTATCTAGATACTGGTTTAGCCAAAATTGAATTTAGACACTTTCCTTTAGATATTGCTGCTTTCAATGCTTCAAAAGTTTCTCAATGTAAAAATGATGGTGATTCGAAAATATTAAATAGTTTATTTGCAAATCAACAAAAATGGGTCAAAGGTAGTTCGGCTGAAGAAGCAAATAAGAACCTTGAAAAATTTTTAAAGAATGAGGGGTTTGATATTGATTTTAAAACCTGCTTAAACAACCAAGAAATTGAGGATTTTATTTTAAATGATAGAATCGATGGTGTTAAAAACTACAAAGTTAATTCTACCCCTACGATAATAATTAATGATGCAAAGTTCGAAAAAACTCTCAATTACAAAAATTTAAAAAAAGCTCTAGAAAAACTGATATAAGTTAGTGCATGGAGTTTAAAAAAATCCAACTTAATGGATTTAAATCATTTGCTGATAAAACAAATTTTTTAATCGAAGAAGGTCTAACAGGGATTGTGGGTCCTAATGGTTGTGGAAAATCAAACATTGTAGAGTCTTTAAGATGGGTAATGGGAGAAACATCTGCAAAAAGTATGCGTGGCTCTGGAATGGAAGATGTAATTTTTTCTGGTACATCAAACAAGGCCTCTAAAAATATTGCTGAAGTTTCTATTGATGTTGATAATAGAAATAACGAAGGGCCAGTTCAATATCGTGAATTTGATCAAATTAGTGTTAGAAGAAAAATTGAAAAAGATAAAGGTTCTAAATTTTATATTAATGATAAAGAAGTAAGGGCAAGAGATGCTCAAATGTTTTTTGCTGACCTATCTACAGGAGCTCACTCTCCATCAATGATTAGTCAGGGACGTATTGGTGCATTAGTAACTGCAAAACCAACTGATCGAAGAGCTATTTTAGAAGAAGCTGCTGGTATTTCAGGTTTACATGTTAGAAGACACGAGGCCGAACTTAGGTTGGGTGCAGCAGAAAATAATCTTAGAAGAGCAGATGAACTTAGAAGACAGCAAGAAAAACAATTAGCAAATCTTCAAAAACAAGCTGAAGAAGCTACCAAATATAAATTAATTACTGAAGAAATAAAAAAAATTGAAGCTGGACTGTATTATTTAAAATTATTAGAAATTGATAAAGAAATAAAAATTGAGAATGAAATTAATAATGAAGCTGAGGGAGAAGTTGAGGGTTTTAACAGTAAAATATCTGAACTTGAAAACTTAATTAAATTAGCAACAGATAAAGTTTCACCTCTTCGTGAAAAAAATATTGAGAATTTATCAAGAATTCAGAGACTTAATCTTGAACTTCAAAATCTAGATGAAGAAAATACTAGAACTCAAGATGAAATTGAGAGTATTAAAAGATCAATTCAAACTCTCGAAGAAGATATTTCTAGAGAGAGAGGAATTATAATTGATGCAAATTCAAACGAAAAAAGGCTTAAAGAAGAAAAAGCAGATCTAATAGATATAGACTCTAAATATTTTGAAACTGAAAAGTTGTCAAACGATGAATTAGAGAACGCAAAGAGAGAGCTTAAAAAAGAACAAGAAGCAGTAGATGAAGTTGTTAGTACTATTGCTGAAGGAACCTTAAATATAAGCGTAGGACCAATTAAAAATGTTAAAAACTCTATAAATAGAGTGAAAGAATTAATTGATAGTAACGAAATAAATCAAGCTGTAACCCTACTCGACAGGTGTAATATGGAGCTAGATAATTTTTTAAGTGATTTAAAAGATGAAAAAAGCAGAGGTGAGCTATTAAGTGTAAATAAAAAATCACAAAATATAAAACTGCTTCAAGAAAAATATGCTGATGCATATAGTAAAAATCAATCTATTAAAAATGAGTCTATTAAGCGTAATGAAAGAATTAAAACTATTGAAACTGAAATTGAAAGTTGGAAAAATTTACTAGCAAACTCAGAAAAGATGGTTGCAGAGTTAACTGAAAGAAAAAATAAATTTACTACTCAATTAACAGAATTAGATAATCAGCCAAAAGCTCAAGCTGAAAGAAAAGGTCAAATTTCAGAAAACCTTAGAATTTCAGATAAAGATAAAATTGATAATAATGCAATTATAGAAGAAACTGATCAAACAATTGAGTCATTGCGATCGCAACTAAATGAAATACAAGAACAATCAATCCAAATCAGAGAACGTAAAGCAAGCTCTGGAGCAACTATTGAAGGATTAAATAAAAGAAAAAGCGATCTATTAGATAGAATAAATTCTGAACTTGCTTTATCTGAAGAAAATATTTTAGAAAATTCAAATTTAAATGGCATTGAAGAATTACCTGATTCTGTTGCTCAAGAAGATGACTTAGATAAAAAAAAACAAGAAAGAGAAAAATTAGGATCAGTTAATTTAAAAGCTGATGAAGAAACAAGCAAATATGAAGATGAAATTAAAAAGATGGAACAAGATCGTGCTGATTTAGTAACAGCAATTATAAAATTAAAAGAAAGTATTAATGAACTGAACCAAAAAGGAAGAGAAAGACTAATTGAGGCATTTGAAAAAGTTAATAGAAAATTTAACGAAGTTTACACAAAACTATTCAATGGCGGAAATGCCAAACTGGAATTAGTAGACTCTGACGATCCTTTAGAAGCTGGTTTAGAAATGTTAGTCAGCCCTCCAGGCAAAAGGCTTCAGTCAATAACTTTATTATCAGGCGGTGAACAGGCTCTTACCGCTCTATCTTTAATTTTTGCAGTTTTTTTAACTAACCCATCTCCTATTTGTGTATTAGATGAAGTTGATGCACCATTGGATGATGCCAATGTAACGAGATTTTGCAGCTTACTAGAAGAGTTAATAAAAATTACAAATACAAAATTTATTATTGTTACTCACCATGCACTAACAATGTCTAAAATGAACAGACTTTATGGGGTTACTATGCCAGAAAAAGGGATTAGTCAGTTAGTTGCTGTTGATTTACAAAAAGCAGAGAGTATGGTTGCTTAAACTATTTAAATGTCAAAAGATCCGTTTAAAACTCGCTTAGAGATTGCAAAAAACAAGATTTCAAAGAAAAATTTGTATAATAAAAAAGATAATCCTTCATCTATCGGAACAGCCTTTAAATTAAGCACTGAATTAGTCTCAGCAGTAGTGGTTGGGACAATTATTGGGTTTATTTTTGACAAGACCTTTGGTACNNAAACCCTGGTTTATATTAATATTTTTTTTTGTAGGTGTGGTTGCGGGTATAACCAATGTGATCAGGTCTGCTAAAAATATGCAAAAATAGATAAAAATTTATGGCAGCAAATCCAATGACCCAATTCAATGTTTATAGAATTGGACCAGAAATAAAATTAGGTGCTTTTGACATCTCATTTACTAACGCAAGCTTATTCATGATTATAAGCTCTTTAGCAATTTTAATAATTTTTAATGTTGGTTCTAAAAAAAATTCACTTCTTCCAAATAAAATTCAGCTACTAGCAGAACTTAGTTATACATTTGTATCCAATATGATTAGTAATACTGCTGGACTAAAAGCAAAACCATATTTTGCATTTATTTTTTCTCTTTTCATGTTTGTGCTATTTTGTAACATGTTTGGAATGATACCTTACACTTTCACAGTGACTAGCCATATCATCGTGACATTTGTATTAGCTGCCTTTATATTTATTGGAGTAACAATTGTGGGGTTTGCAAAACATGGTTTTGGTTATCTAAAATTATTTGTTCCTAGTGGAGTACCTGCGGTACTACTTCCATTAATAGTTGTGATTGAAGTTATTTCTTATTTAAGTAGACCAGTCAGTTTATCAGTTAGATTATTTGCTAACATGATGGCAGGTCATACAATGATGAAAGTTTTCGGAGGCTTTGTAATAAGTCTTGGAATAGTTGGTGGATGGCTTCCACTGAGTTTTTCNNTTTCTTCAAGCATATGTTTTTGCAATCTTAACCTGCATCTATTTGAATGATGCATTAAATTTACACCATTAATTAACATAGGAGGATATAATGGAATTAGAAGCAGCAAAAATGATCGGAGCAGGCTTAGCAGCAATAGCTTTGGCTGGTGCCGGAGTTGGTATTGGAATAATTTTTGGAAACTATTTGTCAGGAGCGATGAGAAATCCCTCTGCTGCACAAAAACAGTTTCCTAACTTGCTTTTAGGTTTTGCACTTGCAGAAGCAACAGGATTATTTGGATTAGTAGTTGCATTAATCATTCTATTTGCATTTTAAATTTGATGATTAAAAAAATATATTTTCAGTCGATATTTTTTAGCTTCCTATTTTCTAAGGAAGCTTTTGCAGCTGAAAGCGGAGGTATGCCTCAATTAAATCCTGAATTTTGGATTTCTCAGATTTTTTGGTTAACACTAACTTTTGGAATTTTGTATATAGTTTTATCAAAATTAATACTTCCTAAAATTAGTGAAAACTTAGAGTCTAGAAAATCCCAAATATTAGAAAATATTGAGGCTGCAGAGAAACAAAGAGAAAATAGTGAAGAGAAGCTAAAAGAATATGAAGAAATTGTTTCAAAAGGTAAATTTGAAGCTAAAAATATATTTAATCAGGTTAGAGAAAAAGCTTTAAGAGATATTAATGCTAAAAAAGAAGTGCTAGATAAACAGATTGATGATGAAATCAGAAAAGCTGAACAAGAAATAAAATCACTTCGAGATAGCGCACCTGATAAGATTAACAAGATAGCAATAGAGACCTCATCAGAATTGATACAAAAACTTATAGGAGCTGAAGTGAACAACAGCAGTATTTCAGCAATTGTAGATGATTTATCTAAAAGAAGTGGAGACAAATATTATGGCAATTGATGCAACATTTTGGGTAGCAGTTTCATTTGTTATTTTTTTTGGAGCCCTGATTTACCTAAAGATTCCTCAAAAAATCACTGAAATGTTAGATAAAATGATATCTGATATTAAAAGTGAAATTGATGAAAGTGAAAAATTAAGAACTGAAGCAAAGACTTTACTTGATAACGCACAAAATAAATTAGATACAGCACAACAGATTAGTAATGAAATTTTAGAAGAAGCTAGAAAAGATTCAGATAAGTTAATTATTGAATTAAACGATAAATTTCANNAAATCATCAGAAATTAAAAAAAATTTAGCTGAAAATAAAATAAGCCAAATGAAGGAAGCAGCCATTAAAGAGATAAAAGATGCTTCAATTAAAATTGCAGTAGACTCAGTTAAAAAAATTATTACTACCTCTGTTGACAAATCTAAACTTGATACAGTATTTCAAAAAAATTTAGAAGAAACTAAAGAAGAGTTAAAAAAAATTAACTCATAATACCCTTACAATTTTTCAAAAAAACTATAGATTATTAAAATGAATTCTATAGTTATTGGTTCCGGATTTGGAGGAATTGCTGCAGCTCTTAGACTTAGAGCTAAAGGTCACGAGGTTACATTAATAGAGAAACATTCTGACTTAGGAGGTAGAGCAAGGGTTTTTAAAAGAAATGGTTTTACATTTGATGGTGGACCAACAGTAATTACAGCACCTTATTTAATTAATGAATTATTTGAACTGTTTAAAAAAGATCCTAATGATTATATTAAAATTGCTCCACTCAAAATTTGGTATCAATTTATTTTTGAAGACGAAATAAAATTTGATTATTCAGGAAATGAGAGTGAAATGAAAAATCAAATTGAAAAAATTAGTAAAGAAGATGTAAAAGGCTATGAAAAATTAGTAAATTTTACAAAAAAAATTTTTGATAAAGGTTTTACTGAACTTGCAGACATCCCTTTTGACAAACCATTTGTAATGATGCAGCAATTACCTGCACTTTTAAAACTTAAAAGCTACAAATCTGTATATTCTTTAGTTTCGTCATATATTAAAAATGAAAAACTGAGAAGAATGCTGAGCATGCACCCGCTTTTAGTAGGAGGAAACCCTTTTACCACAACCTCTATTTATGGACTTATTTTATATTTAGAAAAAAAATGGGGAATACATTACTCAATGGGTGGGACTGGAAATATCATTAAAGGTTATGAAAAACTAATGAGTGAAGTTGGAATAAATGTGATGAAAAAAAGCGAAGTTACTAAAATAATTTCAAAGAATGGTAAGATCTATGGGGTGCAGATAAATGGTCAAAACAATTTAGAGGCTGACAATGTAATTTGTAATGCTGATCCTCCAGCTGTCTATGAAAAATTATTAAATGAAAACACTAACAATTCATTTCTATTTAATTGGAAAAAAAATAGGATGGAATATTCCATGGGATTATTTGTCTATTATTTTGGAACTAAAAAAATATATGATAACGTTGAACATCACACCATAAAGTTTGGCAATAAATATAAAGAACATCTTGACGATATATTTAATAAAAAAAAATTAAATAAGGATATTAGTTATTATTTACACAGACCAACTGCAACAGATAGATCAATGGCTCCTGAAGGTAATGATTGTTTCTATGTTCTGGTACCAGTGCCTAATAACCAGTCAGGAATTGATTGGGATATTGAGGGCGAAAAAATGAAAAGTTTAATAATTGATAAGATGGAAAAAGATTTAATGCCCAATCTTCAAGAAAATATTATAGAAGATTTTTACTTAACACCCAATTACTTTGAAAACGATTTAAATACTAAATTTGGCTCTGGTTTTTCCATTCAACCAAAATTTACTCAATCAGCCTACTTCAGATTTCATAATAAATCAGAGATATATGATGGTCTTTACTTTGTTGGAGCAGGAACACATCCGGGTGCAGGAGTGCCAGGTGTCTTGTCTTCTGCAAAGGTATTAGATAAAATCTTATAATGTCTACCCAAAGTTATTTGTCACTATATGCAAAATCATTTAATTGGGCAGGATTTTTTTTACCAAAACAAACTTATTTAAAATGCTCAGCTTTGTATGATTTTTGTAGAGTGGCTGATAATATTGCTGATAGCAATGATCCAATTAATAAAAAAAAAATAAAATTTTTAGAATTTCAAAATAACTTTAATAATAAAAAATTTGATGATCCTATTATAAAAAATATGTGGGGACTTATAAGTGAATTTAATATCCCCTTAAAAGTAGTTCATGATTTATTAGATGGAATAAACTCTGACATCCAGGAAAACATAAAACTAGATAAAAAAAAAGATTTACTAATCTATTCATACAGAGTTGCAGGAACGGTTGGCTTGATGATGGCTAAAATTCTAAAAGTAAATAAAAAAAATTCATTAAAATCAGCTATTGATCTTGGTATAGCTATGCAATTAACAAATATATCCAGAGATGTTGTGGAAGATCTTAATAATGGAAGATCCTATATAAATTTAGATTTTGAAGAAATTAAATCCACCATACAACTAGCTGAAAATTATTATGAAAATTCGTTCTACTCAATTCAAAAAATTCCATTCAGCTTACGTTTTGCAATTTTAGTTTCGAGGAGAGTTTATAGAAAAATTGGATATAAAATTTTAAATAAAAAAAATTTAGATAATTATAAAAGATCAGGTAAGATTTATGTATCCAATCTTGAAAAAATAATTGAAACTCTTTATTCTTTTTGGGATTTAATTAAACTATTTTTGATTAATAAAAGTGATGATGATATTCAACATAATCATTTTTTAATTAATGAGGAAATAAATTTAGATGAAAGAATTTGATTATATAATTATCGGAGGTGGTTGTGCGGGCTTATCTCTTGCTTATGAATTAAATTTGCACCAAAAATTAAAGAATAAAACTTTAGCGATTATTGAACCAAGAGATAATTATATAAAAGACAAAACTTGGTCTTTTTGGAAAATTTTTTCTCATAACTTTGAAGATTGTATTAAAAAGAGTTGGAACAATTTTACTATCAACATTCCTAGCCATACAAAATACATTGAGTGTAATAGTACACCGTATCAAACAATCGATAGTGGGTTATTTTATGAAAAAATAATTAATTCTTTAAATCAAAATAGTAATATTTATTTTTTTAAAAACATGAATGAAATTAATACACATAATTCATTTATGTTTAATAGTGTTGCAGATGTAACAGATGATGAGGATAATTTATGGCAACACTTTTCTGGTTTTGAAATAGAAACAAATAAAGATTTCTTTGATGAAGAGATATTTAACCTAATGGATTTTGATTGTGATCAAAAAAATAACGTACATTTTTTTTATACACTTCCATACTCAAAAAAAAGCGCTCTCGTAGAAACTACCTGGATTTCTGATCTAAAAAATACATCTATTCAAGATTATGATGATCAATTAAATCAATACATTAAGAACAATTTAAAAATAAAAGATTACAAAATTAATTTTAAAGAGTTGGGTGCTATACCTTTGTTTAATATAAATAATAATAAAAAGAATAATCAAATCAATATTGGAACTTCGGGAGGAATGACCAGATTAAGTACCGGATACACATTTCTTAACATTCAAGAGCACTCTAAATATATAAGAAATAATTTGGACAATATTCAAAGTGCCAATTTGTTTACACTCAACAAAAAATATGAATTTTTAGATAATATTTTTCTTAAAGTTTTAAAAAATAATCCACAAGATATGGGTCAAATTTTTTTTAAAATGTTTAACTGTTCTTCTGAGACAGTAATCAACTTTTTATCAAATAAAAGTAGTGTTTTAGAAGATCTTTCAATTATCTCTAAAATGCCAAAATTAAAATTTTTAAAAGAACTATTTTAGATATGATTAATAAAATAAAAAAAATAAATTTAAATCATTCTTTTATTTTTTTTTTATTTTGCAATATTGTTTCAATAATAATTTTTAAAACTAATAATTTTTCTGCTTCACCTATAATATGCCTGATACTTATCTTAATTATTGGTGTATCTCATGGATCACTTGATCACATTAAAGGAAAAAAACTCTTAAAAATTTTAGATATCAACAAAATGTCATTTTTTTATCTAGCATACATTTTATTTGTTATTTTTATAATTGTTGCATGGGTATTAATACCAACTATTTCTTTATTAGTTTTCTTAATTTTTGCCTCTTATCATTTTGGCAAAGAAGATACTCAATTTCTAATGGAAAAAAATTTTATAACAAATCAATTTTTGTATTTTCTTAAAGGATCATTGGTCATTTTAGCTCCAATGTTTTTTCACTTTGACGAAACGGTTACTATATATAAATTTTTATTAGTTGAAGATGAGTCATTTTATTTAACATTAGATTATATAGAAAGTAATAACATTCTATTGATTGGAATTATATTAAGTACCTTATCAAGTATTTTTTTATTTATTAAAAAATTTGAAATAAAAAAATTTGCTATTTTTTTAGATTTCTTTTCAATCATAATATTAAATTACTATTTTTCACCATTAGTTGCATTTACAATTTATTTTTGTTTTCTACACTCAATCAGACATAGTATTTCTTTAATTCATGAAATAGATAATTTTAACTTTAATAATGGCCTAAGGATTTTTTTGAAAAAGGCACTTCCGCTAACAATTTTGACAGCCATTCTGTGCTTAATAAGTGTATTTTTTTTAAACAATAGTTACGATTTAAACAGCTCAATTTATAAAGTAATATTTATAGGTTTGGCGTCCTTAACCTTTCCCCATATATTGCTTGAATATTTATTGGAAAAAAATGAAAAATAAAGAAGTCAAAATTTTACTATCAGCTCCTCGAGGATTTTGTGCGGGAGTTGAAAGAGCTATTGAAATTGTTGAAAAATCAATTCAAAAATATGGAGCACCTGTTTATGTGCGTCATGAAATAGTTCATAATAAATTTGTTGTCGATGACTTAAAAAAAAAAGGTGCCGTATTTGTTGAGGAACTTGAAGAAATTAAAGATAAATCAAGGCCAGTAATTTTTTCAGCTCATGGTGTGCCAAAAAAAATACCTAAAGATGCCAAAGATTATAATATGACTTATATCGACGCAACTTGCCCTTTAGTTTCAAAAGTTCATAGAGAGGCTGAAAATCTTAATAAAGCTGGTTACCATATAATTTTAATTGGTCATGAAAACCATCCAGAAGTCATAGGAACAATGGGTCAATTGCCTAATGGCACAATCGAACTTATACAAAATGAAATGGAAGCAAAAAATTATAATAATAAAAGTAATAAAAA
>ENA-UZWZ01035631-UZWZ01035631.1-metagenome-genome-assembly--contig:-Day-4-25m-contig-35631_pt1 | contig 11909 bp, 10 predicted proteins | sample MGYA00260346_ERZ794906 | MGnify/ENA metagenome assembly ERZ794906 | reverse complement strand
GATCTGCCATTGATGGCTTCTCCCTTCTCCCAAAGTTTGATTAAAAAGCGCGTACGACAGCTAAATCAACCAAAATCAAATACCATGAAAAAAGGATTGTTTTTCCTTTCATTACCCATGATTATCATGCTCGTATATGCGTTTTCAATTGAGACCGTCAACAAACCGCATCAGGAAGAAAGCCAAGTGCTAACTCCCCATTTTGTTTCACCTATCAACCTTTCAAAAGTCACGAGGTATTCCTCTTTCGGAATGCGAAAAGGGCCAGGATCTGCTGAGTCTCAAATGCACGAAGGACTTGACCTGGCGGCAGAAGTTGGAACCGATGTCTTTGCTTCTAGCACGGGCACCGTAGTCTTGGTAGAACACTACTCAACTGGCCATGGCCTTCGAGTTGGCTTCGACCATGCTGACAGTTTCGAGACGCGTTACTCCCATCTGGATCAAATACTAGTTGTAGAGGGGCAAAATGTTGAATCAGGCCAATTAATTGGAAAATGTGGGACTTCTGGACAAAGCACTGGGCCACATCTGCATTTTGAAATTCTCAAGAACGAAGAACATGTAGATCCAGAGAAATTTTTAAGTCTGAGCCTGCTAGATTTCGGAGCCAGTGATCTTAGTAAAGAGAAGTTTCTGGTCATCATCGATCCAGCTCATGGAGGCAAGGACAATGGGGTTCAAGTCGGGGATCACACCGAAAAGGACCTAAGCCTGAAGTATGCATTGACTCTTAGAGACGAACTCAAAGTTTTAGGCATATCATCCATAATCTTGAGAGAAGACGATCGGAGCATGTCTCTCGAACAGAGAACCATGGCCACCTATGGCACTGAGAATGTACTCTACCTTTCTCTCCACTTTAATGAAAGTAAATCTGACTCCGCCCAAGGAATTGAACTCTACCTGAGCGAACAAGAAGATGTAAACCAGCTAAAAAGTAAGCTGTACGGAGAGATTTTTGGGCAATTAGCTGTCGCCAAGGACATTCAATTCAGAGGGGTAAAAACAGCCGGATTTTACGTGGTCAAGAACAGTAATAGCCCTGCTATTCTCATGGAGCTTGGGTTCATGAGTTCTCCAGAAGAGCTCGAGAAAATATTGGACGATCAATACCGCAAAAAGGTCTGTTCAGTTATTGCTGAGAGTACGAACTTGTACGTGAACTAGTCTTTGGGAGAAGGCTGTTTAATTAGGTTAGGGTGTCCTTTTGGGCCCCCTTTTTTCTTGAACTTGCGTTTCGAGAACCAATCAAAAAACTGAACAGTTCTTGATTGCAACTCGATATTGACTAATTTGGCACAACCCTCTAACATGAAAAATTTAGTCCTATTCATCGGAATATTTCTTCTGTGTGCAGCTCAAACCACAGCTCAAACACAAATCAAATTTTACACAACAATGGGCGACTTCATCGTCGAGATGTCCGACTCATTGACACCAATCACCTCCGGTAATTTCATTGATTTGACTGATCAGGAATACTACGATGGTGTGATTTTTCATCGTGTAATTGACAATTTCATGATCCAAGGAGGAGATCCAACAGGCACTGGGTCAGGAGGCCCTGGTTATACGATCCCAGATGAATTCGATTCCACGGGTACATTGAGCAATGTTCAAAAGACCATCTCAATGGCGAACTCCGGCCCTAACACAGGGGGGAGTCAATTTTTTATTAACCTCGTCAACAACACTTATCTTGATTTTGACAATGCTCCGTTTTCCTCGGCTCACCCAGTTTTTGGGATGGTCATTGACAGCTTTGAAGTAGTTCAAGCAATTGGTGGAGTATCTGTTAATGGTAATAACCGCCCGCTCACTGATGTTGTCATGGACAGTTTGAGGGTTATTTATCGCCCCTCGAACGACACCATTGTTGACATTACCCCGCCGGCAGGATATCAAAAGAGTGCGGCGCTCTCAACGAAGGTGTTTCCAAATCCAATTGGTCAGGAGTCTGTCGTGATTATCGAATCGAAAGAAGCCGGAAATGCACAGATTTCGGTCATTGACGCAGGGGGTCGAGTTGTAATAAGTACAAATCGAAATTTGCGCATAGGTATGAATCGATTTACGGGTTTTGGCTTGGAGTCCTTGTCTCGTGGATTTTACACCATGCATATTTCACAAGGAGATCACCGCCACTCGCACAGTCTTTTGGTGACGAGATAATTTATTCACAAATCTGTTGAGAATTGCAAGAATTCTTTTTGATTTGATGTCATAATAAGTGGTCATGAAGAAAATTCTGTTTGCACTGCAAGTAGTGCTCCCGGTTACAGCCTTAACACAGCAAGTTCAGATGTACGAAGGCCCGTTCGAGGCTGGTGAAGCATCCTACTCCTTCAAGGAAAATGCGATGCATCAGAAGGTTTATCATGGACTGTTCAAATATTCTGAAACTCGAGAGATCCCTGCTCGTGGTGGAGAAAACGAGGTGCTCCTAACAGGAAATTACAAGGACAATAAGAAGAACCTAGCTTGGGTAGTGACTGTGAAAAATGAGTCATTCTCGGAGACCGTTACTGGTCAATATCTAAACGGTAAAAAGAACGGAATGTGGACCAATCGACTTCGAGATGAAGCGAATGGAATGGATATTAAAGTAACTCAAGCATCATTCTATAAAAACACTTTCCGCGGAAAATTCAGCTATAAATACTTGATGTACGGAAACAGCGTCAGTTTCGAAAAACTCAATGTGGACGGTTCCTTTGACATGAACGGAAAATTTGATGGGGAATGGACTCTCGAATACAGACGGGCTGGCGGTTCGGCAAAATCTGAGAAAATAAGCTTTCAACACGGAGTGCTCGTCTCACATATGATTGTTGACTCCGCGTCAGGTGAAGTGACTAAGAATATTGACAACAGTGAGTTGGTCAATGGTTTCTTTTCGAATATGGATCGGATGGATTCCAGTGCTGTGGTGGGAGATTCAAAATGGGGATTGAAGCATGCTTACACTGAGCATGAAATACTGAAACCCGTTCTAAGCATTTGGACCAAGGTCCTTGGCGCTAAGCTGGGAAATCATTTCAATTCGTCTTTGCCAACACTCTTGATTAAAACAGGTGAACTTGAGAAAAAGCAGGCCCTAAGGAACCAGATGGTACTAATTGACTGGAAGGAAACACCGAAAGGGAAGCGGGAATTTGAAGAACAGAAGCGAATTCAAGCCGATTACGACAATAAAATTGCTTTAGGCAATAAGCACTTTGAGTTGAAGAATTACCCGCAAGCATTAAACCTATATAAGGATGCGACTGGCATTAAAAAGGACGAAACATATCCACAAGATCAGATCATCAAGGTTGAAGCATTGATCGCTGAGGAAGAAAAGAAATCTAAGCTCGCAAGAATGATCTCGGGGCGAGCAACCTTGTGGAAAGGAAATGAGAAGATGTTGGAAGGAGAAGAGTATTACGGAAAGAAGTAGCACCTGTATGAGGCTACGGTACTCGCTTTTGGGCAGCAGAAAAGGAGTATGCTTTCGACTCATCGGGAGACGAGAACGAATCTCGACCGTAAGACCTATGACAATCTCAACAATACTGTGCTCGAAGCCTATTTGAAAGATCTTGATGATGCAATTGCCCTTCAGGATAAAGTGAAGGCCCTGGTCAAAACTGAAGACACAAAGGATTTAGAAAAAGAGCTTAAAAAACTCGAAACCGCCCAAGCAATCATCAATCGCCTGATGCAGGAGTGATCATATGCTAAACCCATTATGAAAAAAACTCTCTACTTAATACTAAGCGGTCTAGGGTTCATCGCTCCTAATTTATACGTTGCAAAAGTGAGCATTGAAACCGGCAACTATCTGCTATGGTTAGACCCAATGGCAACCCTACATGGAATGTTTCAGAATATTATATCCAGTGCCTTCGTGGTAGACCTTCTAGTAGTTGTTTTAATATTCTTCATGGACTTATCAGGACAGTAGAAAAATCCAGATGAAGAGACCTTATATGATCTGGATTCTCACATTGCTTTTCGGTATGGCCGGGACCCTTCCTTTATATCTTTATTATCGCGAAAAGTTCCTAGCCGAGAGAACTATCTGATTATCAGATAAACAACCCTTAAATTTGATTGCTCCAATCCTATCGAATGTCTGAAAACGAAATCGTGCAATTCCTACATGAGTCGTACACCTGTCCCCAAACCGCACACGACTATGGCAACCACATCGCCTTCAGCATCTATGGTGTAGGTATCTGGAGAAAACCCAATGTTCGTAGTGCTGTCTATTCCAGGCAATTGCAAGTCAGTGATGTCCCAAGATGCTCCTTGATCCGTAGAACGAGCATAAAGCAAAGCTCCGTCTAATCCATTGTATGGTGTTCCGCTAAAAGCGTCAATTTGGGTAATTCCAATAAGGTGAATAGTGTTTCCTTCCGGGCCACCTACCACAAACTTGTGCCACCAATCAGAGGCTAATGTGGAGCCCTGCCCAGCTTGGGTCCAACTCCCACTTCCGACAGAGCTTCGAGAAGTCATTCTTGTCTCAATGCTCGTGTTGTCATGGGCGATTACTATTTCCTTTCCACCTGCAGTTGCCCCGATGGTTGGCCATCCAGTTCTCACTGATTCCAATTGCGCCGTCGGCGCTGTACCCCAGGTTGTTCCATTAAAGAAATTATATCCTGTTCCCCGTGTCGACCAATTATTGACGGTCGAAAATGTCCAAGCAGTAGACATCGTTCCGTTTTCGTGTCGAACAATGTGTTCAAGCATCGACCCATTGGTCATCAAGTCATATGTCGTTATTCCAATTTGTGCCTCGGATGTAGTTCTAGCAGTATTGTGCTGACTTTGGTTTTCCATGACCGGCCTCAACTCATAGTTTGGTTTTTCACCAACGAGTGGAGCCGTTTTTGGCTCTTGATTTCGGAGGACATCTTTCGATATCTGAGGAACCTGAGCCAGTACATTCAACGTAAATAATACCGCTATTGCGGAGAGCGTAAAGGTTTTCATGGAGGTAGATTTTGTTGAGACTAGAAAATTAAGTTTTTAATAAGCTACGATCTTGGCCTAATTAGATTTTGGTCGTATCAAGGTTGTGAGGAGGGTCACAAATGCAACAACTGTTACTGAGCTTAGCGGCATGAGAATGGCCGCAACCAAAGGAGTCAACTCACCACGGACGGCGAAAAACAGACCAACCACATTGTACAGCAATGAGATGATGATGCTCCACTTAACGACGGTAATGCTTCTCGCGATGTACCTGACAAACTCTCCCAGTCTCTTGAGCTGATCTGCTTGCAATATGGCATCACAGGCAGGCGAAAAACTAAAAACATCGTCCGCAATCGCGATGCCGACATCAGCTTGCTTTAAGGCTCCAGCATCGTTCAGGCCATCTCCCATCATAATGACGCTTTTACCGTCGGATTGGAGGTTTGCAGTATAATGCATCTTATCCGTGGGGGAATGATTAAAATGCAGGGCGTCCTCAGTGCCGAAGAGTTCCTTCATTCTCTGCTTATCGGAGTCATTATCCCCGCTTAACAAATGAAGCCGATATCTTTTCGCCAAGCTTTTTATCAATTCCGAAATTCCATTCCGTAAACTCTTCTCAATCCTGAAATAACCAAGATAACGACCATCTACCACGACATGAACGACAGATGCATCAACCACTTGTGCTTGTGGGTCAATATCACAGAATTGGGCCGACCCCATTTTGACCGAAATTCCATCAACCTCTCCTCCTATGCCAAGGCCAAGGACTTCACGGAAATTGATCACTTTGTGAGCTTGAACGGGGAGGTAATTGGCCACGGCCATGCTCAGCGGATGGGTAGAATTTGATACAATCGATTTTAAGGCTAGCTGTTCAGCTTCAGAGAGAACGGCTCCTTGAAACCGAACAGTGGTAGAATTGATTTTAGTGAGGGTTCCTGTTTTGTCAAGCACAACATGATCTGCATCCGCTATTTGTTCTAGGATTCGCGTATTCTTCACAAAGAATCCGAGCCTTCCCAATATTCGAGAGACATTCCCCGACGCAAACGGCATACTGAGCGCCAAGGCGCATGGACAAGCAATAATCAAGACTGCCGTGAATGCGTCAACTGCTTCGGTACTATCTACCACCAACCAATAAGCAAGAGAGCCGAAAGCAATGGTGAGTATAGCAATCGAAAAGTATCTACTCACCTTATCGACTAAGGATGCGAGATCTCGGGAATCCGAATCCTTACTAAACGCTGATTGATTCCAAAGACTTGTGAGGTAGCTCTGTTGAACAGGTTTATAAACTTCAACCTCAAGTGCGCTACCACATTGTCGGCCTCCCGCGAAAAGCAGCTCTCCTTCTTGTTTTCGTACTTGATCTGATTCGCCGTTTACAAAGCTGTAGTCCATGGATGCAACCCCTTTGATTAAGACTGAATCCGTTGGAACAATTTGATTGTTCAATATTTTTATTCGGTCGCCAACTTCTATGTTTTCGAGAAGGCAGACTTCCTCTCCCCCCTTGTTCAACCGGTTTACGGCTACTGGGAAATACGACTTGAAATCCCGGTCAAAGGCGAGGGCTTCATAGGTTCTTCCTTGGTACCATTTTCCAATTAAGAGAAAGAATACCAAGCCAGCGAACGAGTCAAAGTATCCGGCTCCTGTTGCCGAGATCACTTCATACGAGCTTCTGGCAAATAGGGTGATAATACCGAGGGCAATCGGAACGTCGATGGTTAGGTAGCGTACCTTCAAACTCTTCCATGCGCTTCTTAAATACTCGGTGCTGGAATAGAGCAAAACAGGAATAGCCAGCAACAAATTCAAATAGCTAAACAGAGGAGCGAATTCCGATAACGATTCTTCGTTCAAGCTCAAGTATTCGGGAAAACTAAAGAGCATAATGTTTCCAAACGCAAACCCTGCCACGCCCAATTTCAAGATCAGCTCTCTTCTGAATTTTGACCTTGGTTGTTTCTGATGTTGGAGGTCTGGCGGGTAACCAAGCGATTCTAATAAGTCAACTAAATCCTTAAGTGAAATGATGTCATGATTAAAAATGACGGTTACTTCTTTCCTGATGAAATTGACTTCTGATTTGATGACGCCCTTGTTTAATCTTTCGAGGCGCTCGAGCAGCCAAATGCAGGCTGCACAATGAACGGAAGGAAGATATAGCGTGATTTTACTTTGGTTTCCCTCGGTAAAATCAAGGAGTCTTCCTTTTACTTCATCGAGGTTTAGAAATTCATTGGAGTTTTCGGAATCCTTGACTGTTGGCCCCGGGTTCCGCTCAATGTCATAGTAGGTGTTTAGACCTGTTTCATTGAGGAGTGAATACACAGTTCGGCAACCTTGGCAACAGAAATCATGTTGCTCAAAGACGATATGCTCTTCAATACAATCTTCACCGCAGTGAAAGCATGTCGTGGTTTGTTTGGCTTCGGACATTGCTCAAAATGAGAAACCAAAGGTGATTTCAAATGAGCTCCGAGAATATGACCGAGGTCAGCTTAGCGTTTGAAGTGGGTCAATGCTGCACCGTCACTTTCTGGAGATGTAACCCTTTGATCGTTTCAACTTCGATGAGGTAGACTCCTTCTGGAAGCTGTCGAACATCGAGCTCAAGCGTGTTCTTCGTTGATGTTCCTGAATAGACCAAGTTTCCTAGCAAATCGGTCATTCGGTAAGTTGAGAGAATGTTAGCACTTGTCAACATGATGGACTCGGTAGCTGGGTTAGGATACAGCTTAAGCCCTTCCGAGCCAAGGTTAGTAAGACCCGTCAATTCAACTGTAAACACCATGGTGTCTGAACAGCCATTAGCATCTGTTACAATCAATGTATAATCACCAATTTCAATATCGTTAATGTCCTCAGTAGAAGCTGTATACCCATCAGGTCCAGACCATGCAAAAGTGAATGCTCCTGTTCCACCGCTCACATTCGCGTCAATCGCACCGTCGCCTCCGACGCTCACACCTTGAACCGCACCTGCAATTGAGATGTCGGCTGGTTCATCCAATGTGACCTCGACTTCGTACTCTCCAGTATCATTATCTGTTACCGTAACGATGTAAGTGCCAGCGCACAACGCAGTGGCTGTAGCAGTTGTTTGACTTCCCGCCGAACTTGGCCAAGCGTAGGTGTAAGGTGGAACCCCACCAACGGCCGCAACGGTTGCGAAGCCATTGCAATCTCCGGTACAATTTGGATTCTGGGTAACATCAACATATCCAAGTACGTTTTCATCAACCTTGTATTCGGCATCTAGAATGAGTCCATTTTGAGAGTTTGCAATGGCACTTAGAACAGGCCAACCCTCGCCATTTGCCATCCATCGATAATTGTGAACCACGCTTATGCTATCATAAAATAACGTCCACCCAATAAATGGAATTTTGGTCCAAAGGGTGTCTTTGTTGTCCTCTCTGAAATATTGACGAACCGTCGTATAGTTTCCTCCTGGTGTGGATATATCTCCATAAGCATCGAAGACGCTTGTTCCGATCAAAATCCTTTTCAGTCTGGCCGAATCGCATATTGATCCAAAGCCTAATTCAACGCAACTCACAATCGAATCAAACTGAGCTGTGTCCACAAACGTGGTGTTCAGAGTAGAAGGAAATTCGACTTGGGTGGAATTTGGCTCGAAATCCGCAATCACGGAAACCCCCAACCCAAAACCGTCTCCAGCCACTCCATCAATAACAAATTCAGTACTCGTCGATTGAAAAAAGATGGTTTCGGTTAAACGCTCAATCGCCAAGTCAGCATCTGGGAATTCAGAGCCACTGTACGTATTCGATGGATCTTCAAAGTGAAGCGTATTGATATTATTCAAGGATAAACCTGTGAAATCCCACGTTTGGGAGCCGGTTCCTCCAACGCTTATTGAAGTTGACGGTTGATCGTAGCCAACTACGATGCTGTCTCCTGCTTGTCCATAATCAGCTTGAGTGATGGATATCTGAGCAAATGCTTGCGAGCAGAAGATAATGGCAGAAATTAAAGGTAGAACTCTCTTCATATTCAATCTAGTGTAGGATAAAACTACACTTTAGACGTAAATGATTGACCAAAAGTTAAGCTCTCTTCAATTGATACTTTTGTCCTATGGAGAGTGTAAGGCAGCAAAAGGTTGGAAGGCTTATTCAAAAAGAAATTGGGCTCTTGCTCCAAAGTGACTATAAGCACCTGTGCGACAAGAACATTGTTTCGGTCACCATCGTCAGGGTTGCTCCTGATCTCGGCTTTGCACGCGTATACCTTAGCGCATTCCCAACCAAGGAACCGAAAGCCTTGGTTGAATCGCTAAATGAGTCCATCCAAGAGATTTCTCACAGCCTGTACCAGCGCATAAAAAACCAGTTCCGTAAGATGCCTGAAATTCGGTTTTATCACGATGATTCACTCGACTACGCCGATCGTATCAATCAAATTCTGGATAAGGAGAATTGAATCTTAGTTTCTCAATAGCGAGGCGTTACTTGTTTTCCAAGGGAAACAGAAACGTCATCAACATCATTTCCGCCATTGCCGCAAGCGGCGTCGCTATAGGGAGTCTGGCTATGATTATTGTGTTGAGTGCATTCAACGGCCTGGAAACCTTGGTGGCAGATCTGTACACGACCGTCGATCCTGATATCCGGATTGCACCCGAAAGAGGCAAGACGATATCCATGGACTCGATTGATTACGCCTCAATCCAAAACATGGATGAAATTTCAAGTCTTTCTCCGGTACTTGAAGAAACGGTCTTCCTTCAATATGACAAACAGCAAACGGTGGCGACACTTCGAGGAATTGAACAGTCTTATCTCCCGAATCTGGGCCTTGAAGAGTATGTGATCGAAGGGCAACTCGCCCTATCATCAAGGGAAGCGAATGGCTCGATCATCGGTTATGGAATTGCAGACAACTTGAACCTGTTTATCCGGGACGGCCTTGAATCCATCAAAATTTACTCGGCAACAAGAGGCGCAGAACGCGCAATGTCTCCGACCAGTAAATTCACTATGAAGAGGATCATGGCAACCGGGATTGTTGGTCTAAATCCGGAATTTGATTTCAAGTACATCTATGTTCCATTCAAGTACGCCGAAGACTTATTGGCTTATGAACGTAAGTCTTCGTTCATAGATATTACACTCGCCGAAGGGGCTTCCGAATCAGACGTAAAGAGCTCTCTTGAGCAATTGGTCGGGCCCGGATACTCCGTGAAGACACGACTTGAGTTGAATGACATCATTTTTAAAACGAATGCAACTGAGAAGTGGATTACCTTTTTCATTCTCAGCTTCATTCTTGTCGTAGCGACCTTCAATCTCATCGGAAGTCTCACCATGCTCATCATTGAGAAAAGGAAGGATATTTCACTGCTTCGGTCGATTGGCCAAACAGTCAATGATGTGAGAAGGGTTTTCCTCTACGAGGGAATTCTGATTACAGGTCTTGGGGCGCTCTTAGGATTGGGATTTGGCATCATCATCATTCTCCTTCAACAGTGCGTTGGTTTCTTTCCGTTGCAAGGCGGATTAGTTGAATACTACCCAGTGGAGCTTCACTTGATGGACATTGTTGCTGTAGTGTCCGTCGTATTCGGAATCGGCTTACTCGCTAGTTTGCTGCCTGTGAAAGTGCTACTGACCAGAGATCGTCTTCAAACGGTAATCTCTTCGTAATTCTCAGCAACTCCATCCAAAATCTGCACTAGCGAAGTGGGATCGTGCTCAGTAACGAGCTGTGTTCTCGTCTCCTTAAAATGAGGTACGCCCTTGAAATAGTTTGAATAGTGCCTTCTCATTTCCAGCACCCCGAGCTTCTCTCCCTTCCACTGGACAGATCTCTCTAGGTGTTCTTTCGCGACCGCAGCTCGATCCGCAATTGTGGGGCCTGGCAAATGTTCTCCGGTTTTCATGAAGTGCTTTACCTCGTTGAAAAACCAAGGATATCCAATCGCGGCTCTTCCTATCATCACGCCATCCACCCCGTATCGATCACGCATTTCGATTACCTTTTCTGGGGTATTAACATCTCCATTTCCGAAAACAGGTATCTGGATTCGAGGATTGTTTTTCACATCGCCAATCAATGACCAGTCGGCTTCGCCTTTGTACATCTGAACTCTTGTGCGGCCGTGAATAGAAATGGCTTTAATTCCAACGTCTTGGAGGCGCTCTGCGACATCAACAATATACTTGGCGCTATCATCCCACCCGAGTCGGGTTTTTACGGTTACAGGCAATGAAGTGCTTTCAACAATGGCTTTGGTCAGCTTCACCATTTTAGGAATATCTCTTAGAATTCCAGCACCAGCCTCTTTATTGACCACCTTCTTTACGGGACAGCCAAAGTTGATATCGAGAACATCCGGGTTAGCACGCTCAACGATTTCCGCTGAGATTCTCATCGACTCTTCTTCGCCGCCAAAGATTTGAATTCCGATGGGCCTTTCTTCATCGTAAATGTCCAATTTCTGAACGCTCTTGAAGGCATCGCGGATCAGTCCTTCGGAGCTAATAAACTCCGTGTACATCATGTCCGCCCCGTGTCTTTTACAGAGAATCCTGAATGGAGGATCGCTAACATCTTCCATCGGGGCAAGGAGTAATGGAAATTCTCCTAATTCTATGTCTCCAATCTTCACCATTTTTGCTTCTGCAAAAGTAAATTCAATTTGCACTCATGAGAGAGAGCTTTAAATCTGCCCACCCATTAGCCCAACTGGTCATGTTGTGCCTTATCGGATTCGGGTCCATGTTCGTTCTCTTCGTCGTCGCAATGATTCCATCCATGATTGCAGGTGATGGTATTAACATGCTCAACAACCTCGGTTCCGTTTCCGATCCGAATAGCGAGAGTGTATTCTTCCTGAAGATATTACAGATCATGCAAGCCATTGGGCTATTCCTTGTTCCTTATTTGATCTATCG
>ENA-UZWZ01000235-UZWZ01000235.1-metagenome-genome-assembly--contig:-Day-4-25m-contig-235_pt1 | contig 11993 bp, 10 predicted proteins | sample MGYA00260346_ERZ794906 | MGnify/ENA metagenome assembly ERZ794906 | reverse complement strand
CCAGCAATACCAATTACTGTACACCCTTTAATTTTTGAAATCTGTCCAACAATACTTCCCACAGCTCCAGCTGCTCCAGAAACTAAAACAATATCACCTTCTTTAATTTTTCCAACTTCATGAATTCCAAAATAAGCTGTCATACCAGGCATTCCTAAAGTTCCTATAAACAATGGCATAGGAGCTAAAGAGTCGTCTACTTTAAACCAACCTGCACCATCAGTAACTACATATTGTTGAACACCTCCCCAACCTGTTACACAATCTCCAACTTTAAAATTTGGATGATTGTTAACTTCTATTACTTTACCAATAGATCCAGAACGCATTACCTCATTTATACCAACAGGTGCAATGTATGATTTGCTATCGTTCATCCATCCTCTCATCGCTGGATCCAACGAAATATAGTGATGTTGAATTAAGACCTCCCCTTCTTTAAGTGTTGGAATTGCATTAGATTCCAGATTCCATGTAGTGTCATTAGGGAAACCAACTGGTCTTTCTTTTAAGATAATTTGTTTATTCATCATATTTTTTATTGTTAGGGTTTAATAATTTAATAATTTTTTTAATTCATCCACAAAACGATTTTTCGGCAAATATTGTTTTTCTAATTCACCCTGAAATGGAATTGGAGTTTCTAGGCTAGCCACTCTCTTAACTGGAGCATCTAGAGCTTCAAAACAATTTTCAGTGATTAATGCAGAAACGTCGCTTGCAATACTGCCAAAAAGAGAATCTTCTTGTAGAAAAATTACTTTTCCAGTCTTGCGTACTGATGTGTAAATTGTTTCTACATCTAAAGGTTGTAATGTTCTCAAATCTATAAGGTCTGCGCTAATTTCTGGATTTTTTTTAAGCGTGTCTAATGCCCATTGTACACCAGCTCCATAGGATATAATAGTGATATCACTTCCTTCATTTAAGACAGATGCTTTACCTATTTCTACAGTGAAATAGTCATCAGAAACATCTTGATAAATTGAACGATATAGCGCTTTGTGTTCAAAAAATAGCACCGGATTTGGATCATTTATAGCTGCACACAAAAGACCTTTAGCATCTTCTGGAAAAGCAGGATATATAACTTTCAATCCGGGTGTTTTGGTAAACCATGCTTCATTAGTTTGACTGTGAAAAGGACCAGCACCTACTCCCGCTCCACAAGGCATCCTTACCACTACATCAGCATTTTGATTCCATCTATAGTTAGATTTTGCTAATAAATTTACAATAGGATTAAATCCAGAACTTACAAAATCTGCAAACTGCATTTCCATAACAGCTTTCATTCCATTTAAAGAAGCACCATATGCAGCTGAAACTATAGCTGATTCGCAAATAGGAGTATTTCTTACACGTTCCCTTCCAAATTGATCGGCAAACCCTTCTGTAATTTTAAAAACACCCCCATATTCTGCTACATCTTGCCCCATAATTATGAGATTATCATATCTTTCCATAGATTCAAGTAACCCTTTAGATATGGCATCTATTAACCTAATATTTGATTTTTTATTTGAGGGTACTATGATTTCTTGTTGATACTCTTTATAAACATCTTTAAGTTCTAAGGTTAAATCTGCTTTTATGGTTTCTTCATCGAAGGCTATTTGTAAATGTTCATTAATTTCTTCTTTGAATTCTCCTGTGGCATCAGTAATTTGTTGTTTGGTTAGTATATTTTCTGAACATAAAAAAGTTTCAAAGTTTTTTAAAGGATCTCTATTTGACCAAGTTTCCATCAACTCTTGAGGAACATATTTAGTTCCACTTGCCTCTTCATGACCCCGCATTCTGAAGGTCTTAAATTCAAGCAAAATAGGGCGAGGATTTTTTCTGATATCTTCAGCCAGGTTAGAAACCTTTGTGTATACCTCTAAAATATTATTCCCATCAATAATATGACTCTCCATACCATACCCTATACCCTTATCGGCAATATCTTTACATTTATATTGCTCAAAGGTTGGAGTAGACAATCCATAACCATTGTTCTCTACACAAAACAAGACAGGTAAATCCCAAACGGAAGCCACATTTAAGGCCTCGTGAAAATCACCCTCACTCGTTCCACCTTCTCCTGTAAAAACAGCACAAACTTGATTATTATTTTTTAATTTATTAGCTAAGGCTATGCCATCCGCTACACCTAATTGAGGGCCAAGATGAGAAATCATTCCTACAATATTAAATTCTTGAGTCCCAAAATGAAAGCTGCGATCTCTTCCTTTTGTAAACCCATTCATTTTGCCTTGCCATTGAGAAAATAATCGATATAAGGGAATATCTCTTGTTGTAAAAACCCCAAGGTTTCTATGCATTGGGAGAATGTATTCGTTTTTGTTTAAAGCAGCTGTTACCCCAACAGAAATGGCCTCTTGACCAATTCCTGAAAACCATTTAGATATTTTTCCTTGTCTAAGTAAAACAAGCATTTTCTCCTCGATTAAACGAGGTTTTAACATTTGAAGATATAAATTGACAAGTGTTTTTTCTTCTACACCTTTTAAATTATATTTTAAAATATTACTCATGAATTATTTTAATTCTATCGTTAAAGTTTAACGAAAATACTATTTTCATATTCAAATATGATTATAAATTATTTAAAATCTTATCAGTATTAAAAAAAGAGTTTGTATGTTAAAAATATGAGTTCATGCACAAAAAAAACCTTATCAAATGGATAAGGTTTATAGTTTAGAAATTTAATATACTCATTATTTAAAGTTCCTTAAAAATTGCATGCATCATTCTTTTTTTATCGTTTATACTTTCTTCAAGTGCAATCATTGTTTCAGTTCTACTTACTCCAGGAATTTCGTCTATTTTATATATTATGTCTTTAGCATCATTAGTTCCTTTTGCTCTAACTTTACAAAAAATATTATATTTTCCTGCAGTAACGTATGCAACAGTCACATTTGGTATAGCATTTAAATTTGAAATTACGTTTTGTGTCATTGATGTTTTTTCTAAAAAAACACCAACATGAGCAATAAAAGAATAGCCCATTTTTTCGTAATTTAAAGTTAACGTTGAACCTTGTATGATCCCCTCATCTTCCATTTTTTTAACACGAACATGAATTGTTCCTGCAGAAACTAATAACTTCTTAGCAATATCAGTAAAAGGTGTTCTCGCGTTTTCTATTAAGATATCTAATATTTGATGGTCTATTTCGTCAAGGATAAATTTTTTCATAATATATTAATTATTCAAATAATTATACAAAAGTATAAATTTAATTGAACATTTACCCTGTTTTTGTGAGGAAAATTCAAAATTTTAACGAACGAAATCGATTTCTTTATGGAAAAAATGCTTAGAAATATCAATATTTATTTTCTGAGGGATAAATTTAACTTCAGAATTTTCTAAAATTTCTTGAAATTGAAATACTTCATTTGGCTTATTTTGATACCTATATAATAAATCTCTAAAATATTCATTGTTATTAGGGATTTTGAAATATGAATCAAACTCATTAAAACTGTTTGTTAAGCTTATATGGTACAATCCTTGGAGAATGGAAATAAAGGTAAACTCTCTTACTTTTTCTCTCTGATAATCTTCCTTATAATGACCAGATTCAACAAGAACAGTTGAATATCCAAGTTTTTGAAAATTATCACCTGTTGCAGTTGGATAGAATGTGTCTGTATATCTTCCAACATGTTCAGGAATTATTTGTTGCAATAAAGCATTCATCGCAACAATAATATTCATAGTTTTCTTTCTAGTATTGGTTATTTTTCTTGTTTTTTCTTCTGATGGTGCTAAAAAAGAAATACTTGCTGGATTTTTAGTGCCTTCTACACCAAAAATAGTCCGTTGATCATGGAGGTTGAAACAAAATTCTGGATTAAAGTCATCAAGTGTTTTTCTCAACAAAATACTCTCCTTCGCTTTTCTCTCAACAGCATCCCTATTTAGGTCTATTTTATTGGCATTAAGCCTTGTAAAATATTCTGCTCCATCTGGATTAAGAATGGGGATAATTTTTATAGTACAAGTCGATAGAATTTGGTCAACAATTTCATTATCTGAAGTATTTATAAAATTAATTAAATCTATAGCAGATTTTGTTCCAGTGCACTCATTACCATGCATTTGTGTCCAAATTAAAATTTTTTTCAACCCCTTACCTATTTTAATTTGATAAATATTTCTATTTTCCTCTGATGTGCCAATTTTTTTGAAAGATACCTTAGTGGAATTATTTAGTTTTTTTAAAAACTTTTCAAGATTATCAATAGTTACATATCTACCTTTAACAGAAGTATCTTTATATTCTTTGGCAATTTTGGTTGCCAGTTCAATATTTATTGATGTGTTGATATTGCTCATATTCATAAACAAAAGTACAAGATTCATTTTAGTATGCTTTAAAAAATAATTATAATTTTAGATAGCTTATTAATTACAATTGTTACCATTTTTAAGTTTAATTATAATTATTGTAAACATACTTTTTACAATATTACATTTGTAATTTCATGAAATATTTAATTTTAATTAATTTTTTATAAAATTAAATCAATTATATTAAAATCAACAACTTATGTTATATATTTAAAGCTAAGCTTTAATTATAAATTAAGTTTTATAATTTTTCATTTTAAAAAATTTGGATACTAATTTTACGAAGTATACATTTGTAAATCATATAATAGTTTACAATGGTAAACAAGATAGATTTTACAAATAGATTAAAAAAAATACTTGAAAATCATCAATTAACAGCATCTTTATTTGCAGATAAAATTGGTGTTCAACGCTCCAGTATCTCTCATATTTTGTCTGGAAGAAATAAACCAAGTCTAGACTTTATTCTAAAAGTTACTAAAGCATTTAGTGATGTAGATATCTATTGGTTATTAAATGGTAAAGGTCATTATCCAAATGTATTAGATAACAATGCGTCAAGTTCAAGAATTGATGGTTCTGTAGTTTCCAAGAAATCACCTACTACTCCACCCAAGAGAATGGAAAAAATTGTTGTTTTCTATACTGATGGTACATTTGATGAATACTGGAAAGGGTAACTATTGAATCAATTTAGCAATACCTGTTCTTATAATTTCTATATTTTTGAATTTATTAGAAAGGTTTACCTTTTTTTGCTTTTGAACCATTTGCCTTAAAAGACTTATACCCACCTGATCAAAATTATATTGTTTGTATTGATTCCCTTTTATAACAACATCATTCACTAAGTTTTTAATAGCTTCGCTATTATTACTTGTTGCTATTTGTTCATAGGCTTTTTTATAGATTTCTTGAATCTTAGGATTATTATTTAAATACATTCCAGCTAAAACATTATTAGCAATAAATGCCATTTCACTGTCATCTTTTTCTTCAATATAAATTCGAGTTAATGGCGTTGCTATAATATTTTTAACCTCTACAGGTAATTGTTTAGATTTTTTTACAGCATATTCCTTATCTACATAATACATTGCAACCAATGCCTTCCCTACAACGCTAAAAGACTCACTATTCAGAGCTTTTAAAAAAACAGGTCTTAATTCAGGATCTGTTAATTTACCTAGAGTTTCAATAGCTGAGGCTTGAACAAGTGTCTTAGGATCATTTGTAGCTAATTGTTTTATGGTGTTTATAGCAGATTTTTTTGACCATTTATTAATAAGATTTATTTGTTCTAAGGCTAGTATTCTTATTTTATAAAATTTATCATTTAATACTTCATTAATGGCATTGAAGGCTTGTTTTTGATCTTGTTTCTCTGCAACTTTTAATAAAGCTTCTCTTTTGTGTAGATAATTATCAGCATTTTTAAGTTGAAATATATAATCACTCAAAACCTTATTTTCAGAAAACTCAGCTAATAAAACTCCGTCTGCATTAACTTGAATTAAATTTGGGCTTTTGCTTTCATAAATAAACTTAAAAGAACTGTCTCTACCATCTACGAAAACATGATGTCTAGTTTTTGTTCCATTTTCAAAAATATCAATAGCCATAGGAAATTTAAACACATTATTTTGTGTTTGAACAAAATTAACGGTCACTGTTTTTTCAAGGGAGTTATAATCATAAGAAACTTGAATATTTGGATGTCCCGATCCAAAGAACCATTGATTGAAAAACCATTGCAAGTCCTTTCCGCTAACTTCTTCCAGCGCTAAGCGTAACTGAGAAACTTCTGCTGATTTGTATTGATATGTGTTTAGATATTTTTTTAATCCTGAGAAGAATGCATTATCACCAAGATACTTTCGCAGCATGTGAAGGATTGCCCCACCTTTATTATAGCTAACCAGGTCGAACATATCTTCTTTATCGTTATAATAATACCGAACAAGTTTTTTTTCATGATTACTAGGATCACTTAGATAGGGTTTGATATTTTCAAAAAGATGAGCATCTGCGTCAGTTTTACCATACTTATATTCTCTCCATAAGTATTGACTGTAATTTGCAAATGATTCATTTAGTGCTAAATTACTCCAACTCTCAGTGGTTACTAAATTTCCAAACCAATGATGAAATATTTCATGAGCAATTGTATTCTCTTGTCTATTTTCATCAATTAACTGTCCTTTTAGTTGATATGCAGATTCTCCATGAATAACAGCTGTGGTATTTTCCATTGCTCCACTAACATAGTCCCTTGCAACGATTTGACTGTACTTATTCCAAGGATAACTTACTCCAAGTTTATTTTCAAAAAAACCAATCATTTCTGGTGTGAGTCCAAAAATTTCTCGAGCTAAGGATGCATATTTTTTTTCAACATAGTAGTTTACAGGAATATTTTTATAAACATCCTCAATTACCTTATATTCACCTATTCCCATAAAAAATAAGTAGGGCGCATGTTTTTGATCAAATTTCCAATAATCTGTTCTATTTGCTCCTTTAACTTCTTGGCTAATAAGTGATCCGTTTGAAAGTGTTTTAAATCTATTGGGAACTGTTATGTAAATTTCTTGACTTGTTTTTTGATTGGGTGAATCTATTGTTGGAAACCAACAGCTACTCGCCTCTGTTTCTCCTTGAGTCCAAATTTGTGTAGGTTTATTTGGTTCTAAACCTGTTGGATTTATAAAATATAAACCTTTGGCTGATGAAATTGCAGCACTTCCTTTTTCTTTTACTTTTTCAGGCCTTGCTGTATATTTTATGTATATGGTATACAACTCATCCTTTGTATATTCATTCTCAAAATTTATTGATAAATGTCTACCATCATAAGTAAAATCTAAATTTTTACCATCTAGGCTTACTGTATGAATTAACATCGCTTTAGCATCTAAAACAACCTGTTTTGTTGGATAAAAATGAGGTTTTAGGGTAAGCCACTCTTCACCATTTAATTCTTTTTGGTCAAAATTAAAACTAACCTTAAGTTTTGTATGAACAAGGTTATTAATTTTATCCCTCTCTTTTCTGTAGATTGAGGTAGGATCTTGATTTTGTGAGAAAAGAGAAGAATTTTGTAAGAATAAAACAACAATAAATAATAACTTTTTAAACTTCATGTATGGTTTATATAAGTTTCAAAAGTAATGAATTATAAAAATTGTAGTTGTTAATCCCTAGTTAAAAGAAAAAAGCGTAAAAATTTAATCGTTCAGATGATCACTTTTTAGTATTACTATATTGAATCAAAAACTTGCTTAAATTGCTGAAGACCTAACTTAGTTGAATCCACTCTAAGGTATTCTACCATTTTTAAGATTTTAGAAGGATTCATATTTTTCCCTGTAACTCTTGCCAACCCTACTCCTGTTTTTTTGGAATAACCAAATACAATAACTTCATTAATATCGGTAGCAACACCATTGTAATAGATAGCTACTCTCATTCCATTCATATCCATTTTCATTAACTTTTTATACAAAGGTGAATCATTCAGGATTAATGAAATTGTTTTTTTTTCCTTTTCATACGCTTCATCATTGTTTAAATATGGAAGTCCTAATACATTAACTTTTTTAATACTTTCATAGGTGTTTTTTACATCTAGAGGAGCTTTATCAGTGTTTAATTGGATTAAGCTCATGGGAAGATCTACTGACATGAAGCCGGGTTTGTCTTGCTTTTCAACGATATAAGTTTGTATTGTTTTTTGTTGGTTGCAAGAAACAAAAATGGCTAAAACTGATAAAATGATGACTACTTTTTTCATATCTAATTGTTTTTGGTTATGGTTTCTACTAAACTAGACATCTTATTGATATTTATGGTTCCAGTTAAAGAGATAATCATAGCTTTCGCTATACCGTTAGTTTTTTTATCAATTCCTTTAACAAACATGAGAACTTCACTCACCAAATCTTTTACAGATGTTTTTTTCACATAAATCCATACTTTTGAATCATCTTCTTTTAACCGCATTAGTTCATTTAATTTTTTACTATTTACCACGGATTTAACCATATTTTCCATTTGAATTGCAATTTTAGAGTCATCTGTAGAGAATGTTTTAAACTCGTTTAAATCATCAATCATTTTAAAGACTTTTGTCATTTCATTGCTGTCTTTATCACTATCGAAATTAAACTTTGATATAATTTCAAAAGCGTCTTTACTAATAACTACAGACATAACTCCGTCCATATCTTCTAATTTATCAAAAGTAGATTGTCCATAACTAATTGTTGATGTAATTGCTAAAGCAATTAAAAGAATTGTTTTTTTCATTGTTGTTAAATTTAATTGATGATATTACTTATTATTTTTAAATATTTTATAAACTGAATCTTCATAAACATGAAGTTTTTTTAATGCTTGATTTCCTTTTTTTAAATGTGTTGAAACTATTTTTAAACCATTAGTAATTTGTGCTAAATTCTCAGCTGCTTGTTTTTTTTCATTGTACTGATTAATTTTATGTACTCCTGAATAAGTACCTAATAACAGTATTACTGAAGCTGCTACCATTCGCCAATTATTGTTTTTAATTTTGCTGTTTAAAATAATTTTTTTGGTGTACGTTTCATCAGTATTACTCTTATAGTAATTAAATATAAGTTCATATTCTTTTAAATGTGGTGCAACTTTATTTGAGGTGAAATAAGTTCTAAGAACTTCTTCCTCTTCTAATGTTGTTTCAGCATTTTCATATTTTACTAATAATTTTTCAATCTTGGTTAATTCCATAACTATGCTGTTTAGTAAGTTGTTCTCTAATTGTTTTTCTAGCCCTAGACAATGAAACTCTAACGGCTGTTGGTTTCATATTTACCATTTCACAAATTTCTTTAAAATCATATTGTTCAATATCTCTTAATTGAATTATCAATTTTTGTTGATCTGGGAGGTTATCAATAAGTAAATGAATTCTATCTACACTATCTTTATATTCCAATTTTTTATCTAAACTGGTCTCCTTTTCTTTATAATTACTATGAATTAATGTCAAGTTACTAGCTTGTTTAGATTTTAGCCGATCAAAACAGTAATTTTTAGTCATGGTCATCGCAAAAGCTTCTGTATTTCTGTAGTCAGATAACTTGTCTTTGTTTTTCCATAACTTTAATAATAACTCTTGCGTAGCATCTTCAGCTTCATCTTGAGAAACTAACAATCTTTTAGCCAATCTAAAGACCTTACCTTTGAAGGGTAAAACTACTTTCAAAAAGTCAGATTCATTCATTTTATAATTTCTAGGCTTTAATTTTAAAAAAAACTTCAACTCTTCGACGACGTGCAATATAATTTGTTACATCAATAGATAAAAAAATACTATTTATACTTAAATTGCGTTTCTATTATTATTGTAATACAAGTTATGAAAGAAATAATACTGAAACCCCTAATTTTAATTTTATTTGTAAATCTTTGGTTACAAGGTTGTGATAAATCTGATAATGAATTAAACCCATCTGTTGAAGTACAAGATTTTGTATGGAAAGGCTTAAATGCTTATTATTTATATCAAGATGAGATAGACGATTTATCTGATAGACGCTTTAGCTCTAATCAACAATTAGAGAGTTATTTGACTGGTTTTGATACTCCAGTAGCAATTTTTAATACATTAAAAAAGAATTCAGATTCAAGAACATTATTAATAGAAAACTATGAAATCACCGATTCCCCTGAACCGTTAAGAACTTCATTTACCAATGGAATGGAATTTGGACTTTTTAAAGATTTAAATATAATGGACACTATTATAGGGGTTGTTTCTCATATTCTTCCAAACTCACAAGCATCAACGAATAATATATCAAGAGGTGATTTTTTCTATGCTGTTATAAATGAGCAAACCGATACTATTTATCTGCGAGAAGATAATTACAAAGCTCTTTTGATAGAATACCCGCAAGACACCCTGAAATTACTTATGGCTAATTTTGATGGAGAACTTTTAGAAAAAAATGATTTACGAGTAGATTTGGTTAAAAAAAATTATCAATATTCACCAATTTTATTAAAAAATGTATTTAATCTTGGGGCAAAAAATATAGGCTATCTATTGTACAATAATGATTTTTCAGACAATTATATAGAGGATATAAATGCTACAATATTAGAGTTTAAAAATCAATCTGTTAATGAATTGATAATTGATTTGAGATATGCTATAGGAAGTTATTCTGATGCGAGAACTGTAACGGAAATTGCTGCAATGATTACGGGTCAATTCACAGATGAAATATTTATCAAAGAAACTTGGAATAATAAAGCTCAAACTTGGTTTGAACTCAATCAACCAGATTCAGTGGTTACAAAATTTCCAACAAGGCTTCAAAATAATTCAGTAATTAATAGTTTAAACCTAACAGATGTTTATATTATTTTGAATGGTGATGGATTTTCTGGCTCTTCAGCTACAGAATTACTTGTAAATAACCTAAACCCTTATATTAATGTTCATGTTTTAGGGACTAAAACTGATGGAGATAATTTAGGAGCTATCAAATTATATGATTCCCCTGATTATGATGCTTTTAATGTCAATGAAAATCATACATATGCTTTAAGACCTGTAGTATTAACGTTGTATAATAAAGAAGATCAAACTTATAGTTCTGGGATTACACCAACTGTTTCCTTATGTTCTATGGAAGATCCGCTAAACTTAGGGGAATTAGGTGAGACATCAGATCCCCTACTCGACGAAGTACTTCAATACATAACCACTGGAGATTCAGGATTAAACCTTAACTGTAACCCATTTGAACTTGAAATGCTCTATAATTCTATAAATTCTCAGAGAGTTTTTGATCAGGGAACTTTTATAAAACAAGATTTACCAAATTTAGGACGATAATGAAAAATAGTAAATATACATTCATAGTACTTTTATTAGTGACACTCACATTTTTTACTTCTTGTGAAAAAAGTGATAATTATATGGCTAGTGAAAATGATGAAATTCATTTGTTCATTTGGAGAGCTATGAATAATTATTATTTATGGCAACCAAATGTTCCAGACTTGTCGGACACAAGGTTCACAAACATTGGGCAATTATATGCTGAATATTCTAATTTTTCATCTCCAAGGGATTTATTTGAAAGTTTAAGATATCAACCTGGAGTTGTAGACCGTTTTTCATGGATTGTTGATGATTATGTAGCGTTGGAAAATTCTTTACAAGGAATTAACTTAAGTAATGGTATGGAATTTGGTTTAGTAAGGTATGCTAGTGATGCAACCAAAGTATTTGGATATGTTCGTTATGTTATTCCGGGGTCTGATGCTGAAACTCAAAATATAGAAAGAGGAATGTTATTTACAGAAGTTGATGGGGTTCTGTTAACAGAATCTAACTATAGAGACCTTCTTTTTGATGATAATACCAACTACACCATAAGTTTGGCAGAATTTAATGATGGGAATCCAGTTACAAATTCAACATCTATTAATTTATCAAAAACACAATTACAAGAAAACCCTGTTGCAATTGTTAAAACAATTGAGGATGGATCTAATAAAATAGGATATTTGTTATACAATCAATTTTCTAGCAGTTTTGACGGTGAATTAAATGCTGCATTTGC
>ENA-UZWZ01015248-UZWZ01015248.1-metagenome-genome-assembly--contig:-Day-4-25m-contig-15248_pt1 | contig 12016 bp, 9 predicted proteins | sample MGYA00260346_ERZ794906 | MGnify/ENA metagenome assembly ERZ794906 | reverse complement strand
GGCTTTACGTCTAGCTTGGGCCAAGTTAGGTTCTAGTTGGCTAAGTTCTAACATGTGCGCTGCTAGGTCGAGGGTCAAGTCTAATAACCTTGAGTCGGCAGCAGAGGGGTTGAGGAGAAATTCAATACACTCCATCATTTCCACGGCATTGCCTACACTGTGCCCCAATACCTGATTCATATCGGTAACCAAACATCGCGTTGGCACACCGGCGCCAGTCGCCACTTGGGATATGCTCTCAGCGAGTTCTTGAGCCATCGGCATGGCTGCGGCAAAGGCACCGTTGCCAGTTTTAACATCCATGACCAAGGAACCTAAGCCCGCTGCCAACTTTTTAGACAATATAGAGGCGGTAATTAAGTCGATCGACTCCACCGTTGCAGTCACGTCACGGGTGGCATAAAAACGTTGGTCGGCGGGCGCAAGCTGGGCTGTTTGGCCAATAATGGCGCAGCCTGTGGTTTTCACTAAAGCCTTAAAATCAGCTTGACTAGGCATGGCGTTGTAGCCCGGAATACTCTCAAATTTATCTAGAGTGCCGCCGGTATGGCCTAAGCCTCGGCCAGAAATCATCGGTACATAAGCGCCGCAAGCAGCAACAATGGGGCCTAACATGAGGCTAACTTTATCACCCACACCGCCGGTAGAGTGTTTATCCACCACCGGACCGTTAAGGTCCATGTCTTGCCAACTAAGTACCTGGCCCGAGCGCATCATTTGTTGCGTTAAACTAATACGCTCTTGCATGGTCATGCCGCGCTGAAACACTGCCATAGCAAAGGCGCCTAACTGAGCGTCTGATAATTGCCCGCTAGTGATGCCTTGCACTAAAAAGGTAATTTCTGCATCGCTCAGAACCAAGCCATCGCGTTTTTTGCGAATTAGCTCTTGGGGCAAAAAGACGGCGCTCACGCGGGCGTCTCGTAGCCTTGCAAAAAGGCGTTGAGCAAGGACTCTACGGCATGGGTGGCTAAGGCCGCGTATTCAATCGTTTGTTCATGACTTAACGGCGTTGGACTCATCCCCGCAGCATAGTTTGTAACGATCGATAATGCACACAAAGGTAAACCTTGGTGACGCGCTAGAATCACTTCTGGCACGGTAGACATCCCCACAGCTTGAGCGCCTAATATTTTAAGTGCGCGAATCTCAGCTGGGGTTTCAAAATGAGGACCACACATCCATGCATAAACACCTTCATGTAAGGTCACGTGGTTGGCTCGAGCAGCACTACGCATCGCGTCGTTCATACCATGGTGGTAGGCCTGCGTCATGTCTACAAAGCGCGTATTTCCCTGAGCCCCAAATAAGGGTGACACCCCAGTCATATTAATGTGGTCTGTAAGCAGCATTACACTACCTGGGCCAGCTTCTTCCACCATGCTACCGGCGGCATTGGTCAACACTAGGGCGTCGCAGCCCATGGCCTTAAAGGTTTGAATCGCCACCGCCATCACATCAGCTTGGCCATGTTCATAATAATGTGCTCGGCCTTGCAATACGGCCACCCGAGTGCCACCAACGTGCCCCAATACTAAGCGGCCCGCGTGCCCGCCTACGCCAGCTTGGGGAAACCCTGGTAGGTCATCAAAGCTAATGCTGACCAAAGCGTCCACTTGATCGGCAAAAGGGCCTAGCCCAGAACCTAGCACCATGCCCACTTGAGGAACAAACCCTTTGGCAGCTTGATGAATAACAGCTAAACAGGCTTCAACCTGACTCATGATAAAAACTCCGGCCCAAATGCGTGGGGCAATAATTCTGCAAGATGTCGGCGTTGTTGCACGCCGGTTGGAGAACACAAAATAACCGGCGTTTGGGCATCTGCAAATTCGCGAATGCGCTGACGGCAGCCACCACACGGAGTGGCGCCTTGCTGGTCTTGGCTCATAATATATATTTGTTTAATGCGTTGATGGCCAGCTAACACCATGGCTGCAATAGCGGCCGTCTCGGCACAATGGCCTTCTGGGTAACTGGCATTTTCAACATTACAGCCAGCAAATGTTTGGCCATCTTCGGTTACAACCAAGGCACCTACCGGATAATTTGAATAGGGCGCATAGGCTTTACCCATGGCCTGTTTAACGGCCGCAAGGTAGTTTGAGTCTAGCGATGAATCTTTGTTTTGATCTACAACAGGCACGTCAGCGCTCCTTCACATAAGCGGTACCCACCGCTTTGGGTGGAATTGCACGACCGATAAATCCAGCTAACAAAACCACCGTTAATATATACGGAGCGGCTTCTATTAATTGTACTGGAATCACCCCAAAACCTTCTATTTGTACACCCTGAAGGCGTACAGCTAACGCATCTAAGAAACCAAATAACAAACACGCTAACATCACCGTTAAAGGTCGCCATTTACCAAAGATCAGCGCTGCCAAAGCAATAAAACCCTGCCCAGCCGTCATGTCGCGGGTAAATTGAGCATTATAAGCAGTACCTATGTAGGCTCCAGCAATGCCACACAAAATGCCACCTACGATGAGTGCCTGGTAACGTAACTTGATCACCGAAAGGCCGGCGGTATCAACGGCTTTAGGGTTTTCGCCCACAGCGCGCAGACGCAAACCAAACCGGGTGCGAAACACTACCCACCAAACCAACGGCACCACAGCAAACGCCACATACACTAAAATGTTATGGCCACTAATCAACTCTTTATAAATAGGTCCAAGCACATGAATAAAGGCCAGCTGTTCTACATAAGGTAAGGTAATTGAGAGAAACCGTGATTCGTTGTTTAACGCGGGTGTTAAACCACCTTGGTGGAACCACGCCAAACCCAAAATTATGGTTAAACCCGCGGCCAATATATTAATGGCGACACCACTGACAATTTGGTCACCACGGTGGGTAATGGTGGCAAAACCGTGTAGCAGCGCCAGGCAACACGAAGCGACGATAGCCGCTGCCAAACCCAACCACGGTGAACCAAACACGGCAGCCACACTCGCAGCAGCAAAGGCTGCAGCCAGCATCTTTCCTTCTAGACCAATGTCCACTACGCCAGCCCGCTCAGAGAACAGCCCGGCCATGGCTGCCAAAATCAATGGCGAAGACACCCTTAATGTGGCATCTAAGGTCAGCAACAGCGTTAACAATAGATCGCTCATACAGTAACTCCTGCCGCGCTAGTCTGCTGGGTTACAGGCGCCAAAGTCCGTATCAACCAAGGCCGGTACATGTACTCTAACGCACCACAAAACAGAATAACTAAACCTTGCATCACCACTACTATATCGCGCGACACCCCACTCATTTCAAATGCCAACTCTGCGCCGCCTTGATACAAAGTACCAAATAATAACGCCGCCACAATAATCCCCACCGGATGATTACGCCCCATCAGTGCTACTGCGATGCCGCCAAAACCGTAGCCAAGATGAAAATCCATGACTAAGCGATGTTGATAGCCCACTAATTCGTTAATACTCACTAAACCGGCTAAAGCACCAGAAATACACATGGCCACGATAATCACGCGCTTGGGTTTGATACCCCCATACACCGCCGCCGTACTATTTTTACCGGTGGCACGAATGGCATAGCCCCAACGGGTTTGCCACAAAAAGAACCACACCGCCACAGCACAAACGAGGGCCAATAACACCGACAAATTCAACGGCGATGCTTCTATGGAGTACCCCATACCGGCAGCTACATCATGCACAAAAGGCATCCACGCATTGGTTGGAAACAATTCGCTCTGTGGCGTCATCTGGCCCATTTCACGCAATACATGCACCATCAAATAGACCATCAATGACGCCGCTAAAAAGTTGAACATAATGGTGGTAATGACTATATGACTACCGCGATAAGCCTGCAAGTAGGCCGGAATTAATGCCCATAAGGCGCCAAACAACAAAGCGCCAATGATACTGGCGGGGATAAACAGCCAAGCACCTAAGGTTGGATCAAGCATAAAGATGGCTAGACCTGCACCTAACCCACCTATGTAAGCTTGTCCTTCTCCACCAATATTGAATAAGCCCGCATGAAACGCGACCGCTACAGCCAAACCTGTGAAAATAAAATTAGTGGTGTAATAAATGGTATAGCCAATCCCTTCTTCATAACCAAAGGCCCCATAGAGCAGTATTTCAGCGGCCTCTAGAGGGTTAACGTCGATGAGCCAAAACACCACGGCGGTCACGGCAAAAGCTGTCAATACATTAAGCACTGGTAGTAACAATCGGTTAATCCAGGTAATGCGATTTTCGCGATTCATAAGTCGAGTTCCTGGACAGTTCTATTAGATGATGACTTAGCATCGTTCATCGCTTGTAAGGGATCTATCGGGTCTAAGGCATTCGCCATCATCATTCCTAAAGTGCGCTCATCGGCATCTTCGGCATTGATACGACCACTAATGGCACCGTCGCACAATACGATAATGCGATCACTCACAGACATAATTTCTTCCAGCTCCACAGACACCAACAACACGGCTTTGCCTGCGTCTCGCATAGCAATGATACGTTGATGAATAAATTCAATAGCCCCAATATCCACACCACGTGTGGGTTGCCCAATCAGCAATATCTCAGGGTTACGCTCCATTTCACGACCCAAGATCAGTTTTTGCTGATTGCCACCGGAAAAGTTGGCCGATTTAAGCTGGGGGTCTGCGGGCCTCACATCAAAGGCTTGCATCAGCTGCTGGCAATTGGCATCAACTTTAGCTTTGCTAAGCCACACGCCTGAGTTAATGTTCGCATCGGTGTGATAACCTAATAAGGCCGATTCACTGGCGCTAAAATCGGTAATCAAACCCATACGATGTCGGTCTTCTGGCACATGTGCCAAACCTAAACCACGTAAGATATCTGGAGTTAAAGGGTGTTTGTTATCCATCTCCATGCCCAAAACTTCAATGTGACCCTGGGTGATTGGAATGATACCTGCTAAGGCTTCCAGTAATTCCGTTTGACCATTACCAGACACGCCGGCCACACCTAACACTTCGCCAGCTCTTAGCTCAAAACTTACGTCTTTAAGGCGCTCTACGCCCTGACTATCAACCACTGTTAAGCGGCTTACACGCATGAGTGGAGCCCTAACATTAGCGGCACCTTTGTCTACACTTAACAATACTTTGCGGCCTACCATCAACTCAGCCAACTCTTCTCGGTCTGTGTCACAGGTATTTCTGTGGGCCACCATCTGGCCCGCTCGCATGACCGACACTTGGTCAGTAATACTCATAATTTCCCGTAATTTATGGGTAATCAGCATAATAGTCACGCCCTGCTGTTTTAGGGCGGAAAAAATTCGGAACAGTTCTACTGTTTCTTGCGGCGTTAATACACCCGTAGGCTCATCCAAAATCAGTATCTTGGCGCCTTTATAAAGGGCTTTTAAAATTTCTACACGTTGCTGTAAACCTACAGACAAGGTATCAATAGTGGCATCTAGATCGACCTTGAGGCCATACTCTTCGCCTAAACGGGTAAGTTCTTTACGGGCTGCGGCCAAACCATGGGCCAACAGTTCTCCGCCTTCAGTGCCTAAAATCACGTTTTCTAATACCGTGAAGTTTTCTACCAGCATAAAATGCTGATGTACCATGCCAATGCCTGCAGCAATGGCATGATGGGAATCTGTAAATGTATAGGTGTTGCCTAATACATCAATTTGTCCTGCGTCGGCTTGGTAAAAGCCATACAGAATGCTCATAAGCGTGGATTTACCCGCGCCATTTTCGCCAATAATACCGTGGATATTGCCTTCTGTTACCTGCAGACACACTTTATTATTGGCATGCACTGCTCCAAAGCGTTTATCAATATCAGTTAACTCTATAGCGAATTTTTTCATGGTCATTGGTCGACGGTTATCAGTTGGTGGTTATTGGTCGGTGGCTTATTACAAACCACCGACCGTCTACTACAAACTATCTATTAATAGTTACAAGTATTGTCAGACATATAGTCATGAACACTTAACTCACCAGCAATGATCGCCGCTTTAAGAGCGTTTACTTTGGCTTCCATGTCAGCAGTAACCAACCCACGGTTATGCTCGTCTAGTGCCCAATCAACACCACCTTCAGCAAGACCCATGCTTACGAAACCAGGCTTCCAAGTACCATTTTGCTCCGCAGCATAGCTTTGGTAAGCCGCTTCGCCTACACGCTTAACCATAGAGGTTAATACGGTACCTGGCTGGAGGTAGTTCTGGTTTGAGTCAACACCGATAGCAAGCTTACCCATATCGGCCGCAGTTTGAATCACACCTACACCAGAAGAACCGGCAGCCGCAAACACCACGTCAGCACCAGATTCAAACTGGCTGCGCGCTACTTCGCCACCCTTAGATGGGTTAGCAAAGGCTGCACCGGTAGAACCAATGAAACTATGTAATACGTTAATGTTAGCATTAATGTGCTTCGCACCTTGTTCATAACCACAACCAAACACGGCTAGCAAAGGGATATCCATTGCGCCAACGTAGCCCACAGTACCTGTCTCAGACTTCATAGCCGCTAATGCGCCTACCAAGAAAGAACCTTCTTGAGCACGGAAAACAACGTTTTGTACGTTGGCTTCTGGCACTACCATGTCGATCAAAGTGAACTTTGAGTCTGGGTACGCTTGTGCCGCGGCACTTACAGCGTTAGCCTGTGAGAAACCTACAGCAACGATTGGACTACTGCCACGCTTAGCCAGCTTTTTAAGGCCTTGCTCAACTTGAGCGTCGTTAGTTGGCTCTACTTCGCGAACACTAATTCCGGTATCGGCGGTAAACCGCTTAACACCATTGAATACGGCCTCGTTGAATGACTTGTCGAACTTGCCGGCTTTGTCATATACGACTGCTGGGCTGATATCTGCCTGAGCAATAGAAGCAGTTAAGACAACCGCGCCTGCTGCCAACGCCATAGTAATTTTAGTTAATTTCATTAGTTACTTCTCCTCGTTTAATAGACCGGCTTAAGCCGTTTCTTCTTTTTAAATTAGTCGCCGTATGGTGTCCAAATATTTTTCACGTTAGTCGCTTGGCGTAAAAACTCCAAACCTTCACTCTGTAATGGGTCTGCCCAATCACGATCAGCATCTACATGTGTCCAGGTCGTTTTTAGATCCGTGCCACTGGCTTGTTCTACGGATTTGTTAGTCTCGGAATCAGCCCAACACCACAAGGCATCCACTTCACCATGTCCGGCTAAGTGCTTGCTAAGGTCTGCTTGTGGACCCGCCACAAGATTGACTACACCTGCAGGAATATCTGAAGTTTCCAACACCTGCACAAGTTCAAGGGCAATACTTGGGTAACGCTCACTGGTCACCAATACCACACGATTGCCCATGGCGATAGCCGGAGCGATAAGCGCAATAGTAGACGATAATGGTTGATTCGAAGGTGCCACCATACCGATCACACCCCTCGCCTCAGGCAATGCTAGGGTAACGCCTTGATATGGCGCGTTGTGCGCTGCCCCATCGTATTTGTCACACCAGCCGGCATAGGTAAATAGACAAGCAATGGCCGCATCGAACTCCGCTTGTGCTTGCGCTAAAGTATAACCACAGACCGCTTGTAACCTCTCAAGCCATTCGCCTTCTCTTAGAGATAGGTTTTCTGCCAAGAAATAAATCACTTGAGCCCGCCCATGGGCGGAATTTTTTGTCCAAGATGACGATTTTAGTGCACTGGATACTGCATTACGAATATCCTTACGGTTACCCACGCCAACGATCGCCGCAACACTGGCATCATGGTTATAACATGCTTGGCTATGACCAGAATCTGGCCGCACCTGCTTACCACCCACATAAAACTTTAACGTTCTATCGATTGAATCTGTGCCATTTAGCGCCGGCGAAACGATAGTGATGTCTGTTGACGACAGTGGGTAGGTCATTGGTGTAAGGCCCGTAGGCTTTAGGTATTCGTATAGGCCTTCTTTACCACCTTCACGTCCAAAACCAGATTCTTTAACGCCACCAAAACCACATGCAGCATCAAATTGGTTATGACAGTTGATCCACACGACACCCGCTTCAATTTTAGGCGCAACGTCCATGGTACGGTTAATACTTTCGCTCCATACGCTCGCAGCCAAACCATACCTACTGTTATTGGCCAAAGAGATCGCCTCTGCTTGAGTACGGAATGTCATAGATACTAGAACTGGACCAAATATTTCCTCTTGTACAAGGGGATGGCTGGTATCAACGCCGGTAATCAAGGTGGGTGGGTAATAGTTTTGTGGTGCATCTATAGACTGGGTCTGAAAGACCTCACCACCTGCTTGCAGGCCTTCACTCACCATCGTGGCCACACGTTCAAATTGCTGTTGGCTCACCAAACTACCCACATCAATCGATTTATCCATCGGCGAACCGGTGCGTAATTGCTGCATGCGTAGTTTTAACTTAGCGTGTAGCTGCTTGGCTATGGGTGCTTGAACGAGTAGCCTCGAACCTGCACAGCAGACCTCACCTTGGTTAAACCAAATTGAATCGACTAGGCCTTCAACGGCGGCATCTAAGTCGGCATCTTCAAACACGATGAAGGCTGATTTTCCGCCCAACTCCAAGGTGAGCTTCTTACCTTGCCCAGCGGTAGCCAAACGGATGGCACGGCCTACAGCAGTGGAACCAGTGAAGGCGACCTTATCGACCCCGTTATGAACGGCTAAGGAAGCGCCCGTTTCGCCAGCACCATTAATGATATTAACTACGCCTGCAGGCACACCCGACTCGTGACAAATTTGAGCAAATAACATGGCGGTTAATGGCGTCTGCTGTGCAGGCTTAATGACGATGGCATTGCCCATGGCGATGGCTGGAGCCACCTTCCACGCCAGCATTAGCAGTGGGAAATTCCAGGGAATGATTTGCGCCGCCACGCCCACAGGGCCATGATTAGGAAGTTCTTGATGCTGTAGCTTAGCCCAGCCTGCGTGATGATAAAAATGACGAATAGCTAAGGGGATGTCTGCATCTCGGCTTTCCCTAATGGGCTTGCCATTATCGAGGGTTTCTAAAACAGCTGTTAAACGAGCGTATTTTTGTAAGTTGCGCGCCAGTGCATAAAGCACTTTTGCACGCCCCAAGCCGCCACCAGAAAACCAGCTGGGCTGAGCTTCACGGGCGCTTGCAATGGCCTGGTCTACCTGAGCACTCGTAGCTGCCTCAATCTGAGCCAACACTTTACCTGTAGCAGGGTTAGTTACATCAATTAGCTGCGCGTCTGCGGCACTCACAAACGCGCCGTTTATATAATGACCAAAACGACGGCCCTTGCTCTGCAACCACGCCTGAGCCTCTGCATCACTCTCTAAAGCCTGACTGTAATTAAGCTGGTCAAATTCTTGTATCAATGTCATCGTAAAAATACCATACTTTATATTTATGCTATTGCGTGGCGGTAAGCTGCTGAATAGTTGCCGCTATCATAGTGATCCAATTGGCGCTCGATATCGCCAAGCAAACTTGAGGCACCAAAACGAAATAAGTCTGGTTCTAACCAACGGCGACCTAATTCTTCTTGCATCATCGTCATATACAGTAAAGCAGTTTTGCTATCGCTCACGCCCCCTGCTGGTTTAAAACCAATATAAAAGCCTGTGAGGAGGAAGTACTCTCGAATCATACGTACCATAACTAGGCTAACAACTAGGGTGGCATTTTCTGTTTCTTTACCGGTGGATGTTTTGATAAAATCTGCGCCGGCCATCATACAAACCATTGACGCTTTAGCGACGTTAGCTAAATTACCTAACTCACCGGTAGCCAAAATGGTTTTTAGGTGGGCCGGACCACACGCTTTGCGAAATGCTTTAACCTCGTCGTACAGGGCTTGCCAATTGCCCTCCAATACATGCCTACGACTGATAACGATGTCAATTTCATCCGCCCCTGCAGCAACCGAATACTCAATTTCAGCAATTCTCAAAGGCAGCGGCGATAGACCCGCTGGGAAGCCTGTGGACACTGCCGCCAAGTGCAAGCCACTTCCTGCTAGGGATTCACACGCTGCACCAAGCATTTCGTGATACACACATACCGCAGCAGTAGACAAGTTCATCGCCTCTATACCCAGCTGTCGCTGCAAAGCCATGCCAACAGGCTGCTTAGCCTTGCTACATAAACGTTTAACCCGGTCTTCTGTGTCATCTCCCGAGAGCGTGGTTAAGTCTATTAAACTGATCGCCTTAAGCAACCAAGCCGCCTGCTGCTGTTTTTTAATGCTACGACGAGCACCGTAGCCTGCGCATCGTCGCACAACCGCACTTTTATTAACTCTAATTTTATCCAGATGCTGTAAATCGAGCGCCATACCTGGGTTGCGTACCAACTCAGCATCACCTGAAGCGGTTGCTGAGAGCGTGGATTTAACCAAGCTAATTGGGGCTTTTTTTGCCATCTAACTATAACTCCATCATCGAAACTATTTTTTCAGCGGTTAATTCACCCATCACCAAGTCAGTTACTAACCCAGAACGCAATGCGCCTAGTAACGCCAAATTTTTACCGAAACCACCCGCAACGGCGACTACACGCTTGCCCGCCATTTCGGCAGCTTTAATACCTAACCCGTGACCATTTAACGAATGATCAACAAGCTGGCCGTTGATATCATAAAAACTACCAATCAAGTCGCACACAGCGCCGGCCGAGCGTAGTTCTTCTAGGTCATTGTCAGTAACTAAACCAACGCTATGCAGGTAATGATTAGTTTTAAGTCCACCGATACCCACGGCATACAGATCAGCGTTACGGGCCAAATTCAAACTAAACTGCACACTCGCTTGAGCCATCAACATAGCGTGCTCTTTATCGTCACGAGCAAGGTATGGTACGGGCATAAAATACCCTTCGCCCCCAGTGCGCTCAACGAGTTGCTGTACTACATCTAGCCGGTTGGCGGAAAATTTACGAGTAAAACTGCCGGAAACAGACGCAAAGGTAAGGTCCGTGCGATTAATCTTCGGCAGTTTTTCTGCCAGAGCTAACAAGGAGCGGCCCTTGCCGATGCCCACACAAGAAGATGGCGGGAGTTGGTCGAGAATATTGTAGAACAGCCGTGCAGCGCCAGCGCCTACTTCATTGAAGTTGGTGTCATCGTCGTCTGCATTAACATGATCTGAGGGGGCAATTAAACAAGAGCGGAGGTTAAACTTGTCTATGATTTGCTGTTCCATGGCGACACAACGGGCGGGCTGGCCTTCGATAAATATCTTAACCATACCCTGTTGCTGAGCGACCTGAATTAAGCGGTGCGCTTTGACGGGAGAAACACCTAGCCGCTTGGCCACTTCACCCTGGGTGTAACCGCCAATAAAAGACAGCCACGCAGCCCTCGTAGCAAGATCTAACTGCTCAGGGTCAGTGACTTGTTTTTGAATTTTTTCACTCATGGTGAAAAACATTACACCAAGCGTAAAATCTTTACCAGTATTTTATTTTCGAGAAATTCCATCAGCACCTAAACGCGCCTCAACTAGCTTTACCCATAAGCTAGCACCAATGGGGATTAACACATCGTTAAAATCATAACTGGGGTTATGCAACATACACGGGCCTATGCCGTGGCCTTGGTCTCGATGACCACCTAAGCCATTGCCAATGACAAAATAACAGCCTGGTTTTTGTAACAAATAAAAACTAAAGTCTTCTGAACCCATGGTTGGCGTAAATGGCACCACTTGGTCTGTACCTAACAAATCCTCGGCTACTTCACGCACAAATTCAACTTGAGCCTTATGGTTAATCGTCGCCGGGTACGACCTTTTAAAATTAAGTAGGCCTTCACACTCAAAGGCCGCACATAAGTCGAGACAAATTTTACCCATACGCTCTTCTATCAACTGCAATGCGCCTTCTGAAAAACACCTCACGGTGCCTTCTATGGTACAGTCGTCGGCAATAATATTAGTGGCATCACCACAATGAATCTTGGTGACCGACAGTACCACCGATTCTTGAGGGTTAATACTACGTGTGACAATCGATTGTAAGGCCTGCACCAACTGGCACGACACCAATAGCGGGTC
>ENA-UZWZ01000658-UZWZ01000658.1-metagenome-genome-assembly--contig:-Day-4-25m-contig-658_pt1 | contig 12017 bp, 7 predicted proteins | sample MGYA00260346_ERZ794906 | MGnify/ENA metagenome assembly ERZ794906 | reverse complement strand
TTAGAGGAACTTGCTGTTCCTGTTCCTGCTCCTACACCTGTTGCTGTAAATACAGTACCTATACTACTATCCGTAGCTCCTATAAGTGTAAAATTAGTAATTCCGGGTGCTGTAATAGTATAAGTTTCTCCTACTACAAAAGCCCCTGCAGTTGTATTAGTTACAGAAGGTTTAGCAAGACGTGTATATCCACCGTCTGAAGCTGCACCTATAAGTAAGTCACCTGCTTCTGTTGAAGAAATCCCTTTAATACGTACATTATCTGAAGAAATCTCAAGAGTAACATTGTCGTCATTTAAGAATAAATCATTACCGCTTTTACCAAGACCATCTCCTGCAGTGATTATACCCGCAGATGAAAATTGAGTTATGGTTAAAGCCGTAGTTCCTAAAGTAGGAACAGAATCATGAGTAAATATGTAACCGTTGTCTTGTTGTGCAGAACCCTCTGTTACAAAAGTAAAAGTACCTCCCAAAAGTTCGGTAGCAATATTTGCATCGGCTGCTCGAGTAAGTACCCAAGCTGTTGAGGCGTCTCCAACTGTGGTTACCTCATAAATACCGTTTTGTTCTCCAGCAGTTTGATCTTTTATAAGTACACGATCTTCAGCTACTAAAGATACTCCATCTATAGAAAAAGCTGCATGTGATTCTGAATTTGTAAGAGTTCCTGCACCATTATTATAAGTAGCTGAAATACTTTCAGTACTTGCGGCTCTTACTGCATCTTTCACACTAAGAGCTTGTTTTACTGCGTCAACGTACTCTTTTGTAGCTAAAGAATTTGTGCTGAATCCAGCGCGATTTTTATATCCGGTAGGTACTTTGACAGTGCCTGTGCCGTTAGGTTCAAGTATTAAATCTCCGTTAGTGTCTGTAGTAGATATTGTATTTGTATCTATACGTACATTATCTACGTCTAATTGCTGTAGACCTGCAATAGAGCTTGTAGTAGCTCCCGGGTTAAGGGCAGAAGTACCTAAGGTGATTGCGTTTAAAGCTACTGCTCCTGCTGTAACTGTAAAATCAGTGGCATTAAAAGATGCTATACCTTTATTAGTTGTGGAAGCGTCTTCTCCTGAAATTGTAGCAGTTCCTGAAGAGTAACTTACATCAATACCTTCCCCAGAATCTATAATTACCACACCTTTATTAGTTGCGGAAGAGTCTTCAGCTGTAAGTGTAACAGTAACATCTGTGCCTAATTTAGCAACAGTAATGTCTAAGCCTTCGCTGCCTGCAAAGTTTAAATCATCTGCTAAAAGATCTACATCGGCTGTAGTACTATCATCTGTAGCGTTTACAGTAAGGACTTTAGGTATGGTTGTAAAACTTACAACGCCTGAGCCGTCTGTGACAAGTGCTTGTTCTGCAGTACCATCGGCAGTAGGTAAAGTATATTCACCTGAAAATTCTACTTGTTTACCGAATTTAATAAGGTGTGCTGAGTTTCTAGTATCGAAAGTAAGATAAGTATGAGAGGCTGTTGCAAAAGTTCCAGCGGTAGCAGAGTTTTCTATTAATTTAAATTCGGTGGCTTGAGTGGTTAAATCAACTGTACCTGTTTTAATTACAAGACTGGCAAAAGGGTTTACAATTAAATTACCTGCCGAGGTATCTATCTGATTAGTCGTATTATTGATACCTATAAAACCTGTAAGTACTTTATCAATCTTACTATCTGCATCTACAATAACTGCGCTACTTGCGGTAAGAGTCCCTGCACCATGGTCGAGCATATCAGTATATAGTTGTCCACCAATTGCTATTACGGAACTATCTGAGGGGGCACCTATAAATAACTTATCACTATTATCGGAGTAAGCTAGCTCGCCCTTCCCTAGACCCGTAGGTGCCGCAGTAGTACTACTGCGTTTGATTTTAATTGTTTGAGCCATTTAGCTTCTCCGTTATAGCCCTTTTAAAAGGACCCTGCGTCAAGTGTATCGGAATCTACTGAAATATTACCTAACATTATAGGTACCCATTCAAACACAGTGGGAGCAGTCTCTCTATAAACTTTGAATTGATTATCATCCATATCATACCAGGTATCTCCTTCGTCTACTTCAGGGCCCTGAGGAGTAGTGTCTTGCTTAAAGGCATTATCTGCTAACTCTATTATGGCATCTTGTACAGTATCTGCTTCCATGCCTGCATGCCCCCCAAAAGAAATAGAGGTGGCGGCCGATAATATAGAAGGAACAGCAAGATTATTAATTTCAATTTGAACGTTGTCAGTCAGAAGATCTATAGTAATATCTGTAGCGTTATTTACAGTTATATCAATAACTTCTTCTGTTATTTCAATTAGATTAGTTACAGCCATTTAATCTCTCGTAATGCTCTGGCTTAAAACAATTTGTCCTTCGATAAGCCTTTTCACTATTACATCAGATGCTGTGAAAATTTCTAAATCATAAAAATAAAGACCGGAGTCTATGGCATCGGATTGAGATGCAGATAGTTCCATCTTTACTTTTCCTTGTGAAGCTGGAATTAAGACGCTGCATGTGAACGAAGCAGCAGCAGTTGCCGCAGACTTAGTTCTGCGCAGCTGGGCCCTAGCTTGGTATCCAGTTAAATCTTTAACGACTCCGGCTTCTTTAACAGTTAAGTCAAGGGCAAAAGTCGTTCCTTGATCTATAGATAGGTTATATGTGGCTGCACTCATTAAATCTCTCCATTGTGAAATTATAGCAAATAGGACATTCGTAGTCAAGAACTATTTTTAAAAGGTTATTAAAGAAAGCATACTTAGTATAAAAAGATAGTATCGAATTAATCTCTTAGATGAGGTGCAACATAATCATTTCCGGAATAAGTATAACTAGGAATACTTGTAGAATTGTTGGCCTTCCAAGTGTTCCAACTCTCTAAAGTTGATTGTAAGCTTTTACGCACCCTGCCATTACGGTTACTAGTAGAGGTTTCTATTACAGTTTGATAACCTTTAGGAGATAAATAGGGAGAATCTATCATAGTTTTTACAGAATTAATTTGAAAAACGTCATAAAATATAGCCTCTCTAATTGTTATGGCTTCATTTCTGTATCCTTGACCTCTATAATCTGGCCTTATAGCTATATGATTTACTTCTATATGTTTATTAGGCAATAATGTCCATTGATTTAAGCCAATTGGCTCATTGTCAGAAACTCTGCATATAGTAACTAGTTCTCTAAAAGAATTTTCATTTGTATAAGGTCTTATTATAGCTCTATAAGAAGTAAAGAGTCCTAACATATAAGTTTTTACCCTTTCAGTAGACAGAGGAAAAGTTTCCCAATCTGACAAAGCCTCTGTAAAAGCTACTAAGTCGGAAGGATTAGTTTCTCTAAGATAAATAGTAGGCCCTCTGCAAAATTCCGTACTCATAAAGTTTCCTCTGACATACTATAACTTAAGGGCACATAGTGCTCTGATGCAATCCACTGTTCCCAGTCTGCACGAGTTTGTGTTGTTTTTTTCCACTCTTCAGCTTTTAAACCTTCTCCTAATCTAGTATTAGAGACCTCTAATGACTGACGGACTGAGTGAGAGTAAGTTGATATGTTTGTTTTTAATTCTACTTCTATTTTAGAGGCCCCCAGACACTCCCAACATGCTTTTGCTAAAAACTGAGCGGCTTCTGTGTAATAATTTTCCCTAGAGTATGTCTTATCTATCATAATCATAAGCACTCTTGTTGTTGTTCCTGAATAATTACATCTTACAAAACCTACGGGTGTATTATCTGTATTTAAGCATAATAATTGTGTGCTTTCCATATCTGTACTATCTGTAATAGGCCATACACACAATTTTGTATTTCTACTCCAAATTTTGCATAAAGATTTTGCTTCTTCATCTGTTAGTTCAAAGTCTTTATAAGTTCCAAAAATACTTTTAAGTTTTTCCCAGTCTTCTTCTTCGATCGTACGAGTGTGTATTCTAGGCCCTATTATAGACATACTATAGTTCCAAGACATTATTTACCTCCTAAATTTCCTAAATTTAATGAAACAGCTATTACAGTAGCTTCCGCTAATGTGGCAGTATTTGCCGAATTCTTCAGAGCTACAGTAGCAGAGGCGGCGTCACTTGTATTATTATTAAATGTTACCGTAACATTATCAGTTGTGTCTTCCCCGCCCACTTCGCTAAGAGTAACATTTCCTGTTGAAGTATTTAATGTACCTCGAATAACTACATCTCCTACAATAGTAGAACCATCTCTAAAAGCAACAGTAGAGTCTAAAGTACCTGAAGGTGCCCAATTACCTCCATTATCTCCTGAACTCCATCCCATGTAGGGATAAGTATTTTGAGTTGTAATTCCACTAGCTCCGTCCTCTCCGTCCTCTCCGTCCGCTCCCTGAACAGCTATAACTTGAGGAGAAGACCAATCTGCTACAGCTATTTCATCCGTGGAGCCTGTGGAAGCTGCGACAGCTGTACAAGCATAAAGGCTTGTAGTACCACTGGGCAAAGTAGATTCAAATTGATTTCCTAAATCATTATTGTTAAATGTACCATCTGCAAAAGTATAGGTCCTAGCAGTATCAGGTTTTTCTGTTGTTAGAGCCGAGCTAGATCTTCTATAAGCAAAAACTACTGCTGAATTAGTTCCCGAAGTCCCATTAGCTGAAATGACTTGAGGAGCTGTCCAATCTGCAGCAACTACAGAGTCTGTGGATTCTGTAGAAGAAGCTATAGCTGTACAAATATAGAGATTATCCGTACCGCTAGGTATTACAGAGTGAAAGTCATTTCCTAGAGCAGTAATAACAGTACCACTAGAATTTTTAAAATTAGCATCTGCAAAAGTCCATGTTGCAGATGTAGAGGGTTTATCGCTTGCTCCAGTTCCTAATGCTGTAGAAGACCTTCTATATGCATAGACTACTGCTGTATTTGTGCCTTCTCCAGGTAAACCATTCGCTCCTTTAGGAACTAGCAGTCGGGCGTCTGTCCAATCTGCAGCTGCTACAGTATCTGTAGCAGCTTGAGAAGTTGCGATAGCTGTGCAAGCGTATATTTCATCCGTACCGCTGGGTATCTCAGAGTGAAAGTCATTTCCTAGAGCAGTAATAACAGTACCNNAATGCTGTAGAAGACCTTCTATATGCATAGACTACTGCTGTATTACTTCCATTTTCTCCGCTTGCTGACATTTGTTGTGCTGCGGACCAATCCGCAGTAACTACAGAATCTGTAGACTCTGCGGATGATGCTAGGGCTGTACAGGCATATAAAGGGTCTGTGCCGCTGGGTATCTCAGAGTGAAAGTCATTTCCTAGAGCAGTAATAACAGTACCACTAGCATTTTTAAAATTAGCATCTGCAAAAGTCCATGTTGCAGATGTAGAGGGCTTTTCTGTTGTTAGAACTGTAGAAGATCTTCTATATGCATAGACTACTGCTGTGTTGACACCTGAAGCACCTATAAGTTGAGGTGATGACCAGTCAGTAGAGGTTACATCGTCAGTAGTTGCTATTGAAGAAGCTATAGCTGTACAAGCATATAAAGGATCTGTGCCGCTGGGTATCTCAGATTCAAATTGATTTCCTAAATCAATAGTAGTAGCACCGTTAGAATCGCTAAAATCAGCATCTGCAAAAGTCCACGTTCTAGTAGTAGAAGGTTTAACTGAAGCCCCTAATTCTGTAGGGGACCTTCTATATGCATAAACTACTGCTGTATTGACACCGGTTGCTCCTTGTTTTGCTTTTGTGAAAGTTTGTACTTTTTGAAGAGTAGTTTCAGTCCCTATACTACTTTTTATTACAATATTATATGTTATTTTCCCTGTATCCCCGGGCATGGCTGTAATATTTCCTTTAGTAAAGGTGTAAGTACCTATAGTATTCCCTGTTGAAGGTGTTATCCCGCTAGCGGCAGTCCAAACTCTAAAAGAAGAATTATCATGAGGAGAATCTTGATCATTAGATAGAGGTGTGGTACCCACAAAAGCTCTAATAGTTGTACCTGTGTTAGAAAAATTAGGGTTTGTACCGTCTGGGTCACATTGTACAGATACATTATCATTAGTTAAGTTAACGCTTAAACCATCTATTGAACCATCTGATATTCCGGAAATTCCATTGTTGGTAGAAAGAGGCTCGTACTGAGAAAATCTTTCTTTTAATGCAACTGTACTGTTTCCTAGTGTATTTCCTACTACAGCATAACGTATCCAATAATACCGGGTTGTTTGACCCTCGTCTATAATTTGATCTATATGAGTATCTGTTTTTGTAGTGCCTACTAAATGTGCTGAGGCGGAGGCTGCCTCTCCTGATCCTGATCCCGCCCCTGTGGCAGTAAATACGACGCCTACTGTATCTGCGGATGCTCCTATTGCTTGAAAGTCTGTGTCGCCCACTGTTTCAATAGTGTATGTTTGGCCTACTACAAAGCTACCTGCTGATATAGTTTGGCCTGCAAAATTTGCATTATCGTTTCTCCATATTTGAACAGAGTGTGTAGCTGCATTAAAGTTGGCAGAATTTGCCCATGATAAACTAATGCCTCCTCGATTATTATCTGTTGCATATAAACTTGTAGGCTTAGAAGGCAGGGCTGTGGGAGCTCGTCCGCTTTCTGCACCTTTAAGAGTAGCGTCTCTGTTAGTTTCTTGAAGTAGAAAAGCTTCGTTGTGGTGTTCTTCGGCATTTACCTGAACTAAACAGTCTTTTTTAAAGTTTAAGTTAGAAATTCTAAATTCTTTATTAACCCATCCAAATCGCGGATAGTTAAGTTTAATTATTTCTCCGGCAAGAAGAAGCAAACCTTTAGGTGCCATAGTAAAATTAATACTTAAACCATATCTTGAACGTTCTAGGTATTGTTTTGCATTAATACGTCCGTTAAAATAATTAGTAATATGAGGAGTTCTAATATCTCCTTTTTTTGGAATATTTTTATCATCTTTTAAATAAGTAGAATTAAAAAGAGTTACAGACCTATCTTCATATCTATTTTGCGGGTCTTTTATAGAGACAGATACAGTATTAAAAGTACCTTTTTGACCTGCGTCTTCGACATTAATACTACCGATTATATCTTCTTCTTCTATTAAGCTAGGAGTATATACGGTACCGTCCACTGTAACAGTATCTAAAGAATCTGGTGAAGCTCCTGCAATTTCTAAGCTATACAAACCTCCTGAGTATCTTAACATACCGTTAAACTGTGCTAACATACTATTAATGTTATCAAAAACAGAAGTATTGGTATTAACTACCGCATTTGTTTGATGCCTAGTAACATGTCGTTGATTTTGACTTTCCCAACCTAAGTACTTCCAGTATTTTACCTCATCACAATCATACAAAGAATAGCCACTAAGATAAGAGCTTTCTGAAAATTTTCTAACTATAGGATTGCCTTCAGGGGTCATAGCTGTTGTACCCCCTAATGTTAGTGAGAGAGATGCTGGAGAAGAAGTATTTCCGGATACTTTTGCGAGAGCCAGCGAGGAAACAGTAGATATTCCAGAACTAAAATTGGCAGGTATTGGTGCTGCACTACCAGTTTTTGTATACACGGAACCATTATACCATACAAGGTCGCCTACTTGATAAGTTTTCCAATCATGCCATTTTTGTCCAAGCTTTCCTATTACATCTTTCCAAGTTACTTCATTTAAACTATTTTTGGAAGCAACACTTTTTACAGTACCCTGCCATAAAGTTTTTCCCGCACTATTGCTATACTTATAAACATCATCAGCAACAACAGTAGTACCGCTACTGATAGAGGTGGTAATATCTGAATGACTGTCACAGTCTCGAGCCGCTAACTGAAAACCTTCTAAATCTATATCGTTTTCTACGTTTAAGCCACGACCATACCTTTTATTAGATATATAATTTAATAATTGCATTGCGGGATTAATACTTACTCTTTTATCTCCCTTATTTTTAATTTTGTAAGTATAAGTATCATCAGGTACATAACCCGGATCAAAAGCCATATTTACTTTAGCTACTTTTGTGGTACCATTATACGATATAATTTCTCTTTCTTGTACATAGGGTACACCTTCATCAATTTTAGTTAGTTCTAAAGTTTTTCCTACATAAGCATCAGTTACACTACTGGATCCAGAAGCTAGCTTAACTACATCTTTGAGTACTATGGTTCCCAGATCTGAGCTATTAAAATCTGTGGAAGAAAAAGAACCTAAATTATCTAATTCTCCTGCTGTATCTGTTGTTTGGATTTTTAAATTAAGACGACTAATAGCCTGTCTTAAAAGCCTGTGGAAGAGACCAGTGCCAGAGAAATTAAAACTTGCTAAATCAGCGTCTGGCAAAGCCTCGGCTACTGATTGTCCGGTTCCTGCGGGAGATGTAATAGTTACTTTTATACCTTTAATTGTTCCTGCTTCTGCGCTGTCCAAATCTGCTTCTAATTTTTCAGCTACTGTTCCTGATACTGTAACATGGTCATAGGTTTGTAGGTAATATTTATGCGTTCCCTTCTTCATATAAAAGGTAGAAAAAGCTGAGTTAGGTTTAGACTTAAACTTCACTCTATGAGTATCAGTTCCTGTTTCATCTTTAAAAGTGTATATATCTTCAATTATTACACTACTTAAAATAGACGAGTCTGTTTCTGTATAAAAAGTTTCTACTTCATCACCTATATTAAAATTAGAAATATCAGCAGAAGTCTGAGAAGGATCATCTTGATATGCAAAGTCATAATTATAGCACTCTAATATTTTACCTCTTACTACAAAGTCTAAAGAGGGTATTTCGGTTTCTCCTTCTCCTATTGTATATTCTACTACTACATAAGCCGTGTCTAGAAGTCTGTGATTTCTACCCCAGTACTCTTCTGCTTTATCATAGTAGTCACTTTGAATTTTAAAATTATTAGCTTGTGCTATTGATACTAGTAAAGAGTCTGCAACTTGTCCTCTTTTACCCGCATGAAATACAATCCGAGCATCTATAGGAGTAGTTATAGAATGCCCTTTTTCATGGGATATACCTGCTCCAGTCTGTATAGGTGATACGGTACTACCAAAAGTATTTTGAATTCTTTTAAGAATGATTTCTTGAGCAAATTGCTGTGTTTCACCCATAGAATCAATCATTGCTTCCATCTCTTCATCCGGATCAATCTCTATTAAATTGCTCTGATCCAGCACGTCTGTAGAACCTAGTACGTCTCCTCTATCCATTCGGCCTCTGCATAGTACGTCTATAGTATTTTCAGAAGTTTGAGTAGATCTGGCATCGTTATCATTTTGATCTATACATATACTTGACGTATCATCAAAATAAATATCATATAAACCAGCTATTTCTCCTTCACATATTGCATAGGCTACGTACACTTTTTTTGCATCAGTTTTTAAAGTATCTACAAATACTGGAAAACTACTCAATTTTTGAACACCATAAACTACAGGTAAATGTTTTGCATCAAGATTAAATCTAAGATCTACTTCTCTATCAACCTCTACTTCATACTCTACCTGATTATATTTTTTTATAAGACCAAAAAACTTTTTCTTTTTTTCCAGTCTAGTTTTAGTTTCTTTGGCTTGATATATAGATACTAAATTTATTGCCTGTTCTGAGTGTAAAAACCCTAAATCATCTGCATATTCTTTTCTGTCAAGTGCTGAAATATCTGGTATACCTGAACCATCTAAAGCTCTGTGATGTTGGTCTGAGGTTAATCTACCATTTACATTTACGAAGTCTCCCCAATGACTATTAATAACCCACGTTATGACCGAAGATTTTAAAGGATTTTCAACAATTTTTGAGGAGGCTATTATACCTTTAAATAGCAGATAAGGAGACCCAATTATTATACCAGTGTCGGGCTGAATATGGGCTTTGTAAACTTTTACGTCTCTATTTATATACCCTGCATAAGTAGTATTGTTTTCTTTAGGATTGAGTAAGCCTATTACCTCTTCAGAAGAAAATGTTATTTTCCCCTCTCTTTCAGTAGATATGGCTGTTAAATCTGATGAGGGATCGGCTAATAAAGTAGTATCAATTACTGCTGTTTTATTATTGTTTGTGAAAGATTTTATAGTATAATAATTACCACTGTGAGTAGTTGCGTCTCCTACGCCTGTCACTGTGAGTTGAATTTTGTCGCCTTCTGCAAAACCCGCATCCACTAAATCAACATTAGTAATTATAGAAGAAGAAGTCGTTGTAAAATCTATATTTGTTTCAGTATTTAAAGCAGCAGCAGAAAGTTGTATACTAATAGAAGAGGCTCGGGCTTCTATAGTTTCTGAGATACTTCCAGTACTAATTAGTTTGTTAGCAAAATACGTACGGGAACCATTAGCAGCACCACTTCCATCTGTAGAACCATCATCAAAATCTATATCAAAACCAGAATCTGTAATGTAAGCATAGTCACTAGCCTTACGAGAGTTGTCTCCTGTTATAGTTTTTACTGCTTTTTCAATTTTTACTAGATGAGCATATGCGAAAGCATCATTTTTAAGTAAAGAAGCTTTTATATCACTGTCGGCAGAAAGGCTTGACCCTAGAGTCCTTAATGTCATTGTACCTCCTCCAATTGTAATCCGAATTTATATAAACCATTAGTACCTAAAGAATACTCTTGTATATCACTAGAAAGTATTACTTTTATCAAAGGGTTGTAGAAACGAAAGTCGTCGTTGTTTCCCACTGCTTTTGCTAGTCCGGGGGTAAAATGAATACGTACTTGATTATCAAGACCATCACTGTCGTTTATGGGAGAGCCTGATGCTGTATGATAATCACCTTCATCATCATCAGCATGTTCTACTCTTGTAACCATATAAGCCTTTTTATGGTTAGAATTTGTTCCATCAATATTAAATAAATCACCTGGTTTAGGGCTTTTATGGGTAGCTACGTTATAACTACTATTTTCATTACTTACAATTGCGGAAGTAGTACCTGCCAACAAAGCTCCACTAGCATTTATACTTTTTGTGCCCGCTGTACCAATAAAAGTTGCAAAATCACTGTCTTGAGGAAGACGATATTGAGGTAAAGAAACAAAAAAAGGTGTTAAACCTCCTCGTTTATGAATTAAAAAGTTATAAATTCTTTGAAAATCCTCTCTGGTCATGGGGTTATATTCAATAGATATTTTCCATAAGTGGTACCCTATAGCTCTGGAGATAAGACGCCCAGAATTTGTTCTAGTTCTCATAGTGCTGTTTTCAGAGGATAGTTTTACGGAAGCATAGCCAGGGCCTGCTGTCCCAGCTACTTGTCCCGCGTCTCCAATAGTATTATTAGGATCGGGAAGAACATCCTGAAAATTTGTAAATCCTGCCATTATTTATCTCCTGCCTTTATCTTCTTTTAAAAGTATTGCTTCCGTATGCACGTTCTATACCGCCGCCAAATAAGCCGGCCCCTTGAGTTGGTGTCATTGAAGAAGTATCTACTTTCTCCATAAAGGGTTCCCCATACGAATTAGACGCGTCTCTTAACATACCTATAATATTACCTCTTTGTTCAACTAGTAGTTCTTCCACGCCTGTGGCATCTACAGTATTAATATTGAAAGTTATAGCTTGTACATTGCCTTCGCCGATATCATCGTTAGCAACTACTCGTCCCGGAGTTTCAGGTACAAATAGCTCAGGACCTCTTTCTCCTACAACAAAACCTACATTGCCTCCGGCACCTCTATATTTGGCACCGCTAAAGGCTGGTTTAAAGTTTTCGGCTCCGCCTGTGCCATCTTGACCTCTAAAATATGCTAATTCTCCAGCGGCGCTTTGTGATTTAGCCATGTCTGCACTGCTTTTTCTATTGCCCATAGAAATACTGGTGGCCGCTCCGGCTCCTCCTGCTCCTGCTCCTGAACTGCCTCCTCCTTGATAAGAAGTACTGGCAATAGTTGCAAGACTTTTCGCTCCCATTGCAATAACAAGACCTGCTAACATTGCACCTACAATTGGCCCCGCTGCACCCCCTATAGACATTCCTGTGGCGTAAGCCTCTATAGCACCGGTTGCTGTAGCAACAACTGTTTGTGC
>ENA-UZWZ01002116-UZWZ01002116.1-metagenome-genome-assembly--contig:-Day-4-25m-contig-2116_pt1 | contig 12131 bp, 10 predicted proteins | sample MGYA00260346_ERZ794906 | MGnify/ENA metagenome assembly ERZ794906 | reverse complement strand
ACATCTGTATCAGTTGCACTATAAGATGCCATCTGGGGAATGCCACCAGTCGCAGCATTGCTCAATTTAAGGTAGTTAACAGCACTAGCTGACGGATCAATCTCTACAACATGAGCGTTATTGACATCCTTAATAGACCCTGTCACAGAAGGATTGGACAATACAGGTGTTGTCAGTGTTTTGTTTATCAGTGTCTGAGTGTGATCTTTAAATACTAGTTCATCATTACCAGTAAGCAATGGTAATGTGATAGTTCTATCTGCTGCTAACTCACTTACTGCTATAATATATTGGTGATCCGCACTAGTATCATTAATCTGAGGAGTTGTTAAAACAGGAGATGTAATGGTCTTATTAGTAAGAGTTTGAGTTGCAGAGTTAGTTATCAATGTACCTCCTGAATCAGGTAACTGAATAACAACCCTTTCACTGCCTTCTATCCAACCCAATATGCTGTTGTATGTCAGCCCACTAAACTTGACTCCACTATCTGCCAAGGATACCTTTTGAGTAATTTGTGCACTATCTCCACCCAACAGGGTATATAGCTCAATGAAGTTATCATTGATCTTACCCGCTGCAGTGCGAAGTGTATCACCTGAACCGTCGTTTGCGGTCGTGCCTTTGTTAATATTTTGTCTTGCCATTGCTAAGTCCGTCTGTAGAGTTAGTAATATTTATAATGGTTTCTAAGCTAAATCTGAATCATGCCAAGGATAATTAACCTCGTCGAATGTATCATATCGCTTCCTGTCTTGGTCGAATCTACCAACGTTCGTGCTAGAATCAGCATCAAATGTTGGGGAACTGGCGTCAACCAGATCAATCATAGAATCGTAGTACTGATCGATCTCTTCAATTGTAAGATCCTGATAAGTCTCAACAGCTGAAGGTAGATCAATACGCAGCTTGCCGTATACACCTCTACCGTCAGAATCCACCTCACCTGTAAGGTCAAGTGTAGGAAGATATGTTGTAAGCGAAGCGGTTGATTGGATAATGGGATTGACCGAAACCTTCTCATAGTCAGGCATGGCAGTTGCAATTGCATTATCAACCACTCCTTCCAACAATACCTCACCTCCAACATACATGCCTGCTGGATGCACAAACAACTTGTATGCTTCTCTCCACTGGCTAATAGGTAGCTCAGCTCTAATCAAAAGCGCAAAGACTTGATACAGCTTATCGTCTGTAATAAAACGTTGCGACTCTGGCCCAATTAATGACTGATCATCATTGAGCATAAACCGTTGATCTTTTGTATAGGATACAGTAGGCTCTATGTCATAGAATGTTCTAAAGAACTGCTGTATCGAATACAAAGTACCCTTCGATCTATAAAGAGTATTTGAATACTTTGCAGCTTCCCTCTTATTCGCGAAGCCCTCGAAATAAGACTGACCTAAAAGTAACTCATCTTCAACAAAAGATAACAACGAGTCATCATTTGCTGTAATATCTCTCGCCAATGCAACATCATGAACTAATCGTGATGGTGATTGATCAGAGTCCTCGAACTGGTAGTACTTCTCCAGTAGCGCCAATAGCTTAGGATAGTCTGTTTTGAAGAAGTCTGGTAATACCTGCTCAATCTGATGATTGTCGGTAAATGTATAGTCCCTTCTTCCGTTATCTTTTAATGAATAGTCTCTAGCCATATTACGTTGAACTCACTACTACTGCTGAGGAGAATGATGGTTCCTGATCATACTTTAATATGTCTTCACGCTGAGGTGCAACAGCACTCTGGTTTGCAGGAACAACGCTTATCTTAATATAGTCCGTGCCTCCAATGATAGTGGCTACATTAAGCCCCACAATGCTTACAGTTCCGTTAACTGGGTTATAACTTCCCACATTGTCAACCACAACTGTAACACCATCAAGAGTGACTACTTCTAACTTATTTGTTTTTAATTTGTTTCTTATTCTTACTGTCTTATTACCCACAACAAAAGCGGTGCTAATCAATCTATGAAACTCATCATCTGGAGCCGCAATTGATACGGGGTACCTTAGATTATAATCAGTTGGCTTACCCAGAAGAGGGACAATCCGCTGCTGCATCTTAACTTCCATTCTGGAAGATAGAATCGCAGGTGATATATCATCTACTAGTGAAAGTAAATTGGATCGTCTAAACGCCTGTCCAAACTTACCTGTTGTTGTGTTAAAGTAATCACTGACCACCGTATCGACATTACTCACCACTGTGTTCATTGACAGAGTAGTTAGCTTAGGGTTGAACTGGAAGAACACATTTGATTCTATATGCGTTGTAATCGGATCGGCAAATCTTATTGCAAATGACACAACTGCCAATTGATCAATAAGCTCTTGAATAGAGTTCTTGGTAGCAGTACGTACCGCGCTTGTAACATCATCCTCAAATACGATAGACATATACACTGCCCCAAACTCAGGGTTTAGTGCATTCTCTCCACCATATGAACTAATGTCCTTGATTAGAGTGGAGAAGTTTCTCAGTACCAGAGATGAATAATCATCCGCTGTGACCATTCTATTTTGTGTAGCATATTGGAATGGAGCGTTTGTCCTAATAGATTCTTCCGACTCTTTAGAGTCGCCGCCGATAGAGTTGGTGACTGTGGATGTGGAGATATTATAATTTGTACCCCCTATATTAACTACACTGACAGGGGCAAACACATCCCCATCATTTGCTACTGCACCAGCAACTGTCAGATAATCAACCTCGATCCTATATCCAGCTAGTGGAGTTACACCAAATGTCCTACCATCACCAAATGATAACTCGTAGTATCCATTAGGCGATTCTTTTAAGATGTATATTGCTGTCTGATCGTTTATTAGGGTAGCATCTTTTAAATTTGTGTATGTTGAGAATGCAGAGGAAGTAGATGATTCGTATACGCGAATAATAGCTGTATCAATATCCATATTCTTGTCAGGTATAACATATACACTACCCTGAGATATAGCATCCGCTATAAATGTCTTAATAGTTTTAGACCCTTCGTATACTAATATATCTGCCGAACCATCAGCAGTCTTAAACTGGTAGATGCCTGATCCATCGTCTGTTGCTGTTACTGTCTCACGCGTCTGAAATGTGTATACAACGTTATCTACAGAGCTCTCAAACAACACACCTGGAGCCAGTGAAACGGTTACGGGCCGCTCTGATAAAGATGTGAGGTTAATAGAGAACTGAATAGTAGCACGAGCCGCCGTCTTGGACTTTGGAATATACCCAATGCCCTCTGCCAATGAAACCAAAGAGCTGCGTAACTGTGCGGTGCCTAGGAATGACTCGTTCAAAGCAAAGTTTGCGGTCAAGGCATTATAGTGTGTATTGTATGCTAAAACATCGAGAATGTTTGACAGACCAGAAGCCTCAAAGTTATAGTCTTTGAACTCATCCTGCTCCGCAAGGAATGTTTTTAAGTTATTCTTGATTGACTTAAAATCAAGGTTTGTTGACTTAATCGTTGTTGCCATCTTATCTTAGCCTCGATAGATTAGTAGTAAACTCAACAATTTCTTCAGTGTTTATTACTTTGAATACTAATGTTACTTTTATATCATGTTGCTCTGGAATAGACACAACTCTAAGGTCGATCACTTCTGCCCTAGGCTCAAAGCGCTGAATAGCAAGTGTGATATCATTCCGAATCTCAGTCTCTGTGTCATCATCTGCCAGCTCGAAAAGCGAGCCAAGTAGATTGCCACCAAAGAATGGTTGAAACGGCTTCTCGTAATGGTTGGTCATAAGAAGGGTTTTTATAGACTGCTTGACAGCAGCTGCATCTTTCTTCTTATACAAATCACCAGAGGGCCTATTGGTAAACGTCAGATCTATATCAACATAGTCGACCTTCCGAGAAGAAGATAGTGTTGACAGCTGTAGATCTCCATCTTCCGATGATAATACTTTTCTTATAGCCATGACTTACCCGAAATATTTTCTATTATTTATAACAGTTACACAAGTTTATTTGACACAGAAATGTAGGATTCTCGGGTCAAACTTATACCATCTACATCAATCACATATGATGCGTGGTTTAGATCAATAATAGCTAGCTGAGTAAACACTCCCAACTTATTAACAATTGCGTTTCGTACTGCGATCTGTCTCGATGCACCTAATGAATTAGTTACAGGGAATAGCAGATATGTTACATCATGGCCAAGCTTAATACTTTCCCCCACAATGTTATGTACCCGCGCTGCAATTGTCTCTGGAGTATCCTGTGTAATGACACTGTCATTATATCCAACAGACACCACAACAATGTTGTTGCTTGATATCTTTTTGATGTTTTCTATGATAGCATTATCACGTGATGTGCGTCCATCTCTGGCAAACGACTGCCATGGACTACCCCCATACACTCGTAGTTGTCTAGCATGATGATCCCCAACAGTAAAGTATCCCCCAACCTGATCAGGTAGAGGTGCAGGAATAACAACTGATGTATTCGGAATCTCTGTGATCTCCACGAGCTGACCATCAGCCTGAACAACATTATTAAATTTAGTCTGTGTTGACAATTGGAACCTAATGTTGTATGATGAAGGCATATCAGGAGTATCTATTATGATCTGAGCATTCAACTCGCCTTCATTATATGTGTCATAATCCAGAGTCAGCTTATCATACATCTTATAGAACACAGCCAGATATAACGCTAGCTCTACTGTCTTCGCATTATCTGTGACTCCATCTCTACGTAGCTCATATACAACAGATCTACCAACCTGGGCTAGGTCTTTCTGACCACCAGCAGTAATCTGTTCTTCTAAAGACTTTTTGTATATCCCCTCTACAACAACCATCTTATATTTTGCAAATCTTTTATCACTGTCGCGAATAGATTTTATAATATGGGCATGGGGTAACAAATTCCTTGCAATCTGTATACGATCACTCAACTCAGGAATATGATCCAGGGTAACATCTGTAAGAAACGTTCCCATAGTAACACCATCAGCCAGGGGAGTGGCCGCAGTAACTGCAGTCAAGCCGTCTGGTATAAATCTTAAATCTGGAAGAAACTTATATGACATTATGCACCCTTTATTCTCTTACTTGTCAATTCAGGACCAACACTTCCTATAACCGTCTGCCCCTGCACCACCACATCTGACGTGGTTTTGATAGTCGCGACATTAGGGGGAGAGCTCTTAATATGCTCTGGAGACAACAAACCATCAGACACAACCTTTGCAACAAACTCTGCGTTGTCTCTATTAGCAGCCTCTCGCATCTTAGCACGCACTTCCTGCTTACTCAAAGGTCTATCAGTTACGCCCCCTGTCTTAGTAGTCAGGTCAACACTATTTCGTATTGTATTATCTGGGTCAATAACCACGTTAAGAACACCCTTTGATCCTTTAGTTCTATAATCAGTCAAAAGTGTTGAATTAGGGAGAGCAGTGGCTTTAGTATCATCTGATGTATCATCTGCATCAGCAATAGTCCATCCAGGATTTGATCCAGTGCTTGCTGAATATGATCCTTGGCCTGAGTATGTACCATCACTATACGATTGATGTAGTGATGTACCAGCCTGTATAGCCTTAGAAGCCGTACCATCCAGGTCACCTGTAAACAGATCTGCTATGGATGATGTCGACCTCACAGTCTCTGTATTAACTGTGTCAGACCATACTGTGTGTTGGGTATGCATATTATAGTTGTACATCACTATATTCTCGCCCCCAATAGTACCCTCATCTCCAAACACCGAAATGTTATCTGCCGCAATATTTGCTTCTTTTGAAGTTAGCACAACCTCTTCTTTTGCGGTCATAACTAATGTTCCGGACATAGCCATAGTATGATCACCTTCTACAGCATATCTACTATCGCCTTTCACCAATGTATTCAAGCCCTCGAGGTATGTATTGGCTCCTCCCCCCGTCACTAGTGTGGATTGATTGCCTCGCACTATGTGGTTATCATCACCATACACTGTGCGTCGACTTGCTCCATTAACTGTGGCATTATGTTTGGAAGATTTGACATTATATTCGCCCCCAACATTCACATTAAAGTCACCTGTCACATTAAGTGTCAAATTACCTTCATATGTCATTGTTCCATCACCCGCAACAGAGACATAGTGGTTTTCATTTACCACATCCACGCGTCTCTTAGAGGTTATCATAACAGAACCATCGGGCCCAATGTTTATACCTGTCCCAGACTTATGTCGAAGCATGATCCGCTCTGAGCCTGGAGTATCGTTATATTCTACAATATGTCCTGCTGGAGTGTGATATGAGTAGTTCATACCATACTCTGTTTCCTCTCCCATAACAGTATCTGCGGGAATGTCTGCCCCATATGTGTTCAGAGTCTGTCCGCCAGCATATACATCAAATGTTGTTGACGGCTTTTCCTCATACTCTGGTCTTGGGTTTATACCATAATCATCATCAAACCCCTGGGTTGTCTGGGACGCTGTCTTTACAGTTCCCGTACCCTGCTTGGTGGCTCTGGTCGTCAGCCTCTCAATTGTCTTAATTGTCATTATAGGTTCCCCTGGGCAGCCGATATCAACTGAGCTGTTGAATATGATCTATCAGCACTACCATAATTTATCTTTCTATAGTTATCGCGGAAGCTAGAGATATTAATACCTGTAGGAAAGTCAGCCTCCCCAACATCTATCTCTGCATCAAATACCTGTCCACCTGGCCATATATTCCAGAATGCTTCGAGTACCAGATCAACTGTCCTTCCTTGTTGTACAGAAGCACTAACCCCATCCCTGTGAGGAATACAAATCCCTATAGAGTGTTGATTATGTACATTAATATACTCTCCGTCAACAGTAATAGGTCGACCTCTTCGCAAGTCTCCGTTAGGCAATATTACATAATGAAACGCTATTCCGTCCATACTATCTGCAATACATGCAGCATGAATATCCTCCGGAGTCACTGTTTGATCAGGACCTATCTCATACCCAAAGAACACTATCTCGGTAATTTCTCTACTTGTATTGACAAATTCTATCATTAACTCTTCGAATGATGCAATTACACTAAAGTATGATGGGGGCGTATCCTTTCCGTTCCAATCATTAAATGTTGTTGTGACATCATATACAGGAAGCGAACTAGCTCGTGCTGCGCGCTTTGTTATCTGGTTTGATAGGCTTGTGGGAACAGCTGCTAGCTGTGTCTCTGCCTGTTCTACTGTTAGATCTGTGATAGAAGATACTATCTCAACAGCTTCTTTAAACTTGTTAGCCTGTAATAATAACAGTACCTCAGCTGCCTTCTCTGGGCCCAGTCCCATGCTTTCTATTATATTAATAGGACTAGCGTCTGATTGAAGCATCACATCCTGCAGTACATTGCCTGTCTTCCCACTCAGTAAATCAAGGAATGAACTATTGAACGAAGATGATGTGTCAAAGAGGGTATTTGCAAAATTAGTGAAATTACTTGTGATTATATTTGGAACTTCATTCTTGAACTGCTCATGAACAACATTCTGCAGAATTGCTTGCAACTGATTGTCGGATGGACTAGCTACTTTACCTACAGCAGACTTGACCCCTTCGGCCGATGCAGCTGTCACCACTAGGTCAAGGAAACCATTATTAACTGTTGCTCCTGTGATACTATTCAGGTCACTCTGAGATGTACTAACGTCTTTAATCACCTGATCTTCCAGGCCCGTCAAGTTACTAGTAAGCAGAGCTATGTTAGCATTGCCAGCCGCAGTGTTGAGCCCCTGTACACCGCTTATATTCTCGTTAAGCTGCGTTCCTAGGCTGGTTGACTCCAGTGCATTTACGTTAGCAGCAATATCGTTAGCTTCTGCAACAACTGTATCGAAACCTGCTGCTGTAACAATATTCTGTAGTCTTGTATTGATTGTTGATATATTAGCCATTATCCTCCAAACTCCTCATGCACATCTCTCGCGTCCTGGGTACGCTTTTCTAACTCTTCAATATATGCTCTTACGATTGCACTCTGCCTAGTTGACTGTCTTGATGAATCTCTATTAGACTGGTACCTGTTATAGTTCACAGCAACCATCGGCACTTCATAAAACCTTAGAACAATTGCTGTGGCTGCTTCCATGGTAGATGCTTTCTTTATTTTAGCTAAAACGTGTCTGTGTGTTGTCTCTAGCTCATGGGTCACAAACTCGAGCTGAAGTCCTAGATCCTGCCACGACACATTCTTCCCTCTCGCAAACTCACGCAGAGTAGCAAACCTTCCCGCAGCTTTATTCCATTGAGCAATACCAAATGAGTTCTCTTGACCCCACATACTATGTGATCCACTGTATGTCTTTCCTGTCTCTGTGTCTATATAATCAGGTCCTGCTGTAGGAGGCATGTTAGGTCCAGACTCATTTAAAAAATTACCAACAAATGCTGCAGCATGAACACCTGGATCAACAGACTTCTTGCCCATGAACCAGGTCCTAAGAAAGTTATATGCTTGCTCCTGCCTATGACTACCCACCATACCTGGGGGAGCGGCCGCAGTCTTTACTCCTGCGTTCAGTGCATCGACTTCAACCTGGGTCATCCCAACCGCCAATTTCGGCTCTGGCTCGCCAGCTGCAATTAGTTTCTCTCTAACATCAGTAGTCACAGGATCACCAACCTGATGAGCCTTTTGATTACCAGTGGCCGGAACATGCTGGTCTTGAGGTACTGCGGCCTCTCGTCGTGCACCTCCAATATGAGGCAATACACCTAACACCAGGGGAGTCTGGGAATGGGCACCATCCAGAAATATACCAAATACTCGAGCCCCTTTCTGTACACCTGTAGGCTGAGTAGAACCAGCCACCCCACCCTGGGTAATTGGAACAGCTACATGGGCCCAAGGTAAATCCTCTAATCCAACGTCAGCTGTATTGGGAGAATGGATACCAAAGATTCTCACTCTGACTCGTCCCAGCCTCTGCTTTACGTCCGCCACATCTTCTACCACACCTATAAACCATCTGGTGTTATCCCCATAGTATTCCGACTGTATGGATGAATATGTCATGAGCTAGTCCTCGTCATCTTTACAACACTCATTGTAACTGTGTGTCTTTCTTCAACAAACTGATGTCTTGTTCTATATGTCACAAATTTGCCAGATCTCTCTGGATCCACTTTTTTGTTCTGTGTGGAATCGATTGTGTTCAAAGCGTAATTGATCATAACACTACCCCCAACACCCGCTCCATCTACCAAAAGGAATGGAGGCCCGGGCACCTGGACATTGTATACATTATTCATTATCACACGTCTTAGCTGCGCAGCCTTCAGTGGTAGCTGATATCTATTAGCATCATCACGCTCATAGCTATAGCTGTTAACATCATCATACACATCAGCAGTGACCCTGGAGAACACCTTACTAGGATAGTCGTGTAATTTCTTATAATGAAGGTTGTCTACCCCTATCTCCATATCACTGTAATAATTAAGAGTAGATGATTCTCCTCTTTTGAATGAAGATACTTTTTTCTCTAAAATTTGACTAACTGTATTTTTACTATTAATATGTCCACTGTGGCTATGCCGTCCCAGGGTTACATCTAGTGTATTCATCTCNNACACCTACAGCACCGCTCATAGCTAGTTGCAGAGTGTTCTCTATTTTAACAGAGCTTACACGCTCAATATTAAACATTTCTTTATGTACTACTTTTCCTGGCTCAGCCTGGCCAGTAGCACTATGAGAAGCCAATCCATATGTGTACGGTATTTTATCATTCCATGCGCGTTGGCCAATCAGATTCTCTAATGTAGTTAGCTGTAGATTATCACTCATTAATGACGCGTGCAAGAAGTAAGGACATCCGGTGGCTGTTGCCATGTTGTCTCTTATCCACTCTACAGCATCAAGGGGAGTACGATAAGGAATAACTACTTTAATCTCCTGCTCATGGCCAACTTTTCTCATATCAACTGATTTGTTCAGATGACCAGATAATATACTAGAAATAATAAAAGACGGGTATCCTCTATATGCCTTACTAAACTTCTTCAAAGAGCTCAGGAATGCATGTTCTTCCACTAGCTGTAGGGCTCTTACATCAGTCCTTTCGTTGGCCGACACCTCTTTCTGAACACTCGATATAATAAACCTCTTTACAAGGCTTGTGTTGTCTAGCTTGACAATTGTAATCTTTACACGCTCGGTTCCTGTGATACCCGCAAAGCTCTTAAATTGCAAATTATCGACATAGAGTAGGTTGCCTGTTAGATATGGCTTTTCAATATCTTCATATATGTTGAGCTCAACCACAGCCTTTGATATGTCGAATTCTCGGGCGCCCCATCTTTCAGACGTAAGCACAATCTCTTTTATTTTATATTGGCTTTCTGTAGTCATATTATTCGCTTAGTAGTTGGAAGAACTCATTGGTAATCGCTGCTATCTGACTAGGCTTGATTACCTTGATTCTCTTCAGATTATCATTGAAGTCTAAATGATCTTCCATAATAGTTGTGGGAGTAAGACCAGCTGTAGACTGATTATACGGATCAATGTCAACTATGTCACCACTAGAATTCTTGTAGTGAAGCACACTGTCATATTGAACACTCTCTGCAGTAGCTATAATAGTATTTGATGCTTGTTCTAGTGCTGTTGTACCCGCGGCTATCTGCTCCGTCTGGCCAAAGTTATTATTGAGACCAGCCTCGTTCCTATCAGAAGCAATCACTATCTGACCTAGATCCAGGTTACGCTCAACCACTTTACCTGTTGTGCCTGATGTCTTACCAGTAACAAATGTGCCTGGCAGGAAGTTATGAGCAAATATGCTTTCTGATGTAACTGTTCTGTGAGGATACCTTCCCTTCACCAAAGCTCTTAACTCACGCTCTGGCATTGGCCATCCTGACTCTCTCAGACTATCATTAATGAGGAAAAATGTCCAATGATAATCAGGGGAGCCATACAGCTTCTGTGATGTTATGTCTGGTCTATCACCATCAAGAATAGTATACTTCTCATAGAAGGTTATCTGATCCTTTAACTGATCGATGATGTCTGCATATACAGAGAGGTTGTTGAATAGTGTTGTACCCAACTCATCCCCAAATCTGTAGTTAGTTGTTGGAAATTTGTTAAAAAACATTAGTAGCCCTCACCTATAAGACCTTTATGAAGAGTTGTGTGTTCCATAAACGTCATGGATATATCAACTTCTGTAAAATCACCACCTTCATGGAATCCCATACTAGATGCGTTATATGTTGCTGTGAAGTTTCTTAGATAAGAAGGAAGAATCTTAGTAGCTATTTGGTCTTTATCCTTCCAGCTCATTGTGATATCAAATACATTTGGAAACTCATAGCCAGCCGCCACAGCTCTATCACCTGTCCCAAGTGGGATTATTGTGGGATATAGTTCTGTTCTAAAGAATTTGATAATATTCTTAATCTCTTCTGACTCTTTTTTAGATGTTGGAATCATCTTAAATGTAAATGTAAACTCACGAAGAGGTACGCTTTTAAACATGGCTCTGGTGTTAGGATTAACAGCTACGCGTGTACCACCTTGTATGGCCCCGCTAAGTCCCTGCCCTGGAATTTTGGATGCAGCTCTCGATACAGCCAATCTAGCCTGAGAACTTCCCATAGACTTTGTTCTAAAGGCGTCGATAAACCCTGCACCGCCTTCCTTTATACCTTCCCAAGCAGCACCCAAAATCCCATCTCCAGCATTCATACCCGCAGCGGCTGTGGCGCCCATTATACCCAAATTAATATTATCGTACTGTGCACCATCATTAATTTGAATGGCTTGGGGTAAATATAATTTACACGTGGACAATCGTTCTTTAATCTCTACATGGGATCCTGCGATAGTCTCATTCTTACTGCCATGGAAATCACTTGTGGCCATGTGTGTGTTTCTAGCTTGGTTAATTAACTGGTCAACAACAGCTAACGCCTCCGGAGTTCCCTCTCCTTCACTAATCAGTTCGTCCGCTTTACTCATTGCTCCTATGAGCGAAGCAACATCATATGCCTGCAGCTTAACTGCTTGAAATGATATAGTAGCATTATAGTTTACTTTTTTTAGATCGAGAGGAAATTGATATTTGTGTTTGACCGACATATTATTTGACCATAAATAGTTAAAAACTTAAA
>ENA-UZWZ01010204-UZWZ01010204.1-metagenome-genome-assembly--contig:-Day-4-25m-contig-10204_pt1 | contig 12163 bp, 9 predicted proteins | sample MGYA00260346_ERZ794906 | MGnify/ENA metagenome assembly ERZ794906 | reverse complement strand
TAAAAGGCGATCCAGAGTGGTATATGAAATATAAGACTACTAGAAAGGATGAAGTTAAATTTCAAAAAAGAGGTATTACTATTTTAAAGAAAGAGCTTGGCATATCTCAAAAATTAGCAGAGCAAGAAATGAGTTGGTTCATTCTACAGTGGGGCTTAACTACCACTAGCACAGTTGCTACTTTAGAAAAAGAAGTTAATAAACTTATTCAACCAAAGAAGAGAATTACAAAAACTGGTAAGCGCCCTAGAAAAGCTTAAAACAAAATTATGTTAGTACATACTCAATTATCAAAAGAAATATCTATTGAAGCTAATTTATTTATGTTTAAGAATAGATTATATGAGAAATTATATAACCATTCATATAAATATAGATTTTTTATAGACCAAGATAATTATGATTATACTAATCAATTAAAATAATCAAACGTGGCAATATTAGATTTCCGTGATAGTGTACACGGTGTGATAAATCTAAAGTATTCAAATAGAATACAGATATTAAGAGAAGATCTTGATAGAGGAAAGGTATTATACACAATAGTACATAAAAAAAGCCCATTACACAGAGCTAAATCCGACGAAATCCCGCCGATACACAAATCCCATTTAACATTCGAAGAAGCAGAAGACGCTGCATTGTACTTATTAGCTAATTATGAAAAATATTTTATGTCCTAAATTGGTATGGTGGTAAATTGTTGATAGATAAATATCCTATGAGCAAGTTAATAATACCTAAGTGGATCGAAGAAGGTCCAGACGATTTAGAATATAAAACATATAAGCTTTTACAAAGAGTTAAAGAGCTTAAAATGTTAATTCAAAAATCTTTAATGTCAGCTCTATGGGAAATAGATGACACGTTAGATTACTTATATAGATATGATGCTATTAAACAAACAGATTTAGTACCAAGCATTGAATTCATGGGTTTACCATGGGAAGATCTAGAAATGGTCTTTACAACACAAGAAGAAGTTAATCAAGATTTAATAGTAGATCAGATATATGGAGAAGCCATTGATCAATTTGAAGAATTACATACTAGATGTAGAGAAGAATGGAGGGATATCGAATCGGGTTTAACAACTTCTTATATAGGGGATAAGAAATACTTTCTCTCCGGTGGGTTTGTTTTTATTACAACACCCGACAGCAAATTACATATTTACTATTTTAATAAGCCTAGTAAAAATTATCTTATGTCTTGGAAAGATTTTAAGATGCAACATATTAAAACTGAGAAATATAATGAAACAGAGTATTTTAAGACTCTTACAGAGCTGAGTGAAAAGAAATCCGATAGGATTTTAATTAAAGCTGATCTAAAAACACATACCAAATTAGAGGGGCATGCAATTACAGTTATCAATAGCACGATTTTTTCACTCTTACATAGAGACTACGCATTTTAATAATGATATATAATACAAGCAATAAAAAAATTAGACAATAATTATGCCAAGTGTAAACTCCCAAGGACTAATAGCAGTTTCTCCAGAATATATTAATATTATCAGGGGACAACAAGCTAATTTAACAGTTTCCTTACATAAAGATTATGTTGGAAATCAAATTAACATCGGTGCAATCACAAACGTTATCGCTGAATATGTTGATACTGATCTCAACATTTTTAAAACTCAATCTAAATTAACCAATAATTTAGTTTACGGTGCAGCAAACGGTGACACCCAAAATCAAATCAGCCTTTCTATTCTAGCTGCTGAAACATCAGCACTTCCATTAGAAGATAATAATGTGAATGGTGAATGCTGGGTTAGATTTAAAATAACAGAAGGTATCTCAGAGGTTACTTTACCACTTATTAAGATAGGTAATGTATATGATGCTGGAGATGTTGTTGGTGAAATTGTAGCATCTAGATATGGAATGCCAAGTACTGTATATAATGTACAAGGTGTTGCAATCGCAGACTATAATGGTATTAACCCTTCTCAAGGTCAAATTCTTTTTAACTCTAATGTACCTTCTCAAGTTACTAAATTTAAGTTAGCTCTTAAAGATGATAAGGGTATTAGAAATAGTTACTTTGAAAACTTATTAGAAGAAAGATTAGATGTTGACGCTTTAAAGTCAACGATCTTCTTTACAAACGTAAAAAACAATAGTGAATATTCAGTATACAAATTAGTTTCTTATTCAAGAATTAATGTTATTGATGAGGATCCTTTAAATCCTATTAATACTGAAGATGATGATGCATTAGAAATTATCGTTCAATACGAATCTAATTCAACTACGCCAGGTGAAAACTATACTTTTGCTATAGGCGATCACTTAGGTCTTTTTTACGAAACATATTCTAGATTAGCAGATGTTGCTGGTTCAACTATAAAGATTGGATCTACAGCACCAATAACAGATATTAAGAAAATAAACTTCATCGGAGGAGCAACTGGTTTTGCTGGTCCTGGTGGAAATGAAATAACAATCGATATTCCTTTACAAGGTGATGGAACTTCTGGTTCTTCAGGAACTTCAGGAGCTGCTGGTGCTGATGGTGCTGATGGAGCTACTGGTCCTGATGGTAAAAGTGCATACGAATTATACGTTGCCGGTTTACCTTCCGGAACACAACCAATGCCTGAAGGTGACTGGTTAGATTCATTACAAGGTACTTCTGGTTCAAGTGGAACTTCAGGTGCTGATGGAGCTGACGGAGCTGCTGGTAACGATGGAGCTGACGGAGCTGCTGGTAACGATGGAGCTACCGGTCCTGATGGTCCTGCTGGTCCTGTTGGTCCTGCTGGTTTAAATGGAGCTGATGGTTCTGATGGATTACAAGGTAATCCTGGTCCTGTCGGTCCTCAAGGTGAAATTGGTCCTGCTGGTCAACAAGGTAATCCTGGTCAAGATGGAGCTGCTGGTCCTACCGGTCTTACTGGTCCTGCTGGTAACGATGGTGCTGATGGTGCAACTGGTCCTGACGGAGCTACTGGTCCTGCCGGTCCTCAAGGTAATCCTGGAACAAACGGTGCTGATGGAGCTGACGGAGCTGACGGAGCTGATGGTGCAGATTCTACTGTACCTGGTCCTACTGGTCCTGACGGAGCTACTGGTGCAACCGGTCCACAAGGTACTCCTGGTACAAATGGTGCTGATGGAGCTGTCGGTCCTACTGGTCCTGATGGTGCTGATGGTGCAACTGGTCCTGATGGTGCAACTGGTCCTGACGGTCCTGCTGGTCCTACCGGTCCACAAGGTATACCTGGAACAAACGGAGCTGATGGAGCTGATGGTGCCGATGGTGCTGCTGGTCCTACCGGTCCTACCGGTCTTACTGGTCCTGTTGGTCCTCAAGGTGATGCTGGCGCAGATTCTACTGTAGCTGGTCCTACTGGTCCACAAGGTATTCCTGGAACAAACGGAGCTGATGGAGCTGATGGTAATAATGGTACTGATGGTGCCGACGGAGCTACTGGTCCTGTCGGTCCTCAAGGAGCGCCTGGTGCTAATGGTGCTGATGGTTCTCCTGGTCCAGCTGGTATAAACGGTGACGATGGAGCTGATGGCGCTGATGGTGCAGTTGGTCCTGTTGGTCCTCAAGGTGATGCTGGTGCAGATTCTACTGTACCTGGTCCTACTGGTCCTACTGGAACAAACGGAGCTGATGGAGCTGATGGAGCTGTTGGTCCTCAAGGTAATGCTGGTCCTACCGGTCCTACCGGTCTTACTGGTCCTGCTGGTCCCCAAGGAGCTGACGGAGCTGATGGTTCTGATGGAGCTACCGGTCCTGCTGGTAATGATGGTGCTGATGGAGCTACTGGTCCTACTGGTCTTACTGGTCCTACTGGTCTTACTGGTCCTGCTGGTAACGATGGAACAAACGGTGCTGATGGTGCTGATGGAGCTGATGGAGCTGTTGGTCCTACCGGTCCTGCTGGTAACGATGGAGCTAATGGCGCTGATGGTGCAACTGGTCCTGTTGGTCCTCAAGGTCAAGCTGGTTCAACTGGAACTGGAATAACAATGAAAGGTAGCGTCGCGAATGTCGGCCTATTACCTGCAAATGGAAATACACAAGGTGACGCATATATAAATCAAACAGACGATTCTCTATGGATATGGGATGGAGGCACATGGGTAAGTGGTGGATCTATTCAAGGTCCTGAAGGTGCTGTTGGTCCTCAAGGAACGCCTGGAACAAATGGTGCTGATGGAGCTACTGGTCCTACTGGTCCTCAAGGAGCGCCTGGTGCTGATGGAGCTGACGGAGCTGATGGTGCAGATTCTACTGTAGCTGGTCCTACTGGTCCTCAAGGAGCGCCTGGTGCTGATGGAGCTGATGGTGCAGATTCTACTGTAGCTGGTCCTACTGGTCCACAAGGTAATGCTGGTCCACAAGGTCCTGCTGGTCCTACTGGTGTTGATGGTCCTACTGGTCCTACCGGTCCTGATGGAGCTGATGGTGCAACCGGTCCACAAGGTACTCCTGGTACAAATGGTGCTGATGGAGCTGTTGGTCCTACTGGTCCTGATGGTATTGCTGGTCCTCAGGGTCTACAAGGTATTGCTGGTCCTACTGGTCCTACCGGTCCTGATGGAGCTGATGGTGCAGATGGCGGAAGCACTGGAACATTATACTTCGCGAGAGTTGAATATAGCTCATCACAAGTTGTTGGTGGAGTTGAATTCTTAGATCCTTCTGGAACTGGAGCCTTTACAACAAGTAATGCTAACGTTGGAACAATCGCTGGTAACAATGTTGATTTAACGTTTACTTCTGAACTTACTCCTCCAAAAGAAATAATAGCATACGGATATCAAGCGAATTCCTCTAGATACGTAATTACACAATTAGATGGTGGTGGTAACAACGCCCAGTATTACGCTTTAGGCGCAAATGAAAGTTCTCACGATTCTAGCTTTGCTATTGATAATCAAGTAACAACAGATATAATGACAAACTTTGGAAGTGCTAAATTAACGTTAGACCTTTCAATGCAAAATCTAGACGCAATTAGAGAAGCTGGTGGTTTCGGAAATGAAACTAAAGAAGCCCACGCATTTGTAATATTTAGATTCTAATAATAAATTAAATTGAGGACGGCTCCGGTCGTCCTCCTAATAAAACAAAAAGTATATATGTCAACATTTACTCCAATAACGTTAACAGGACAAGTAACTACTTCCGTTGGTAAACAGCTTTATGCAGAAGTTGATGGAACTGGGATGGAATCTCAATTTCAAAGTTATGATCTCGTATTAGCACTAAACCCAAAAGCAACCGGTGACGGTTCAAGTAGAAAAGCTAATGAATATAATGCTATCGATGTTTCTATTGGAATGTGGATTACTGATGCTGGAGGTGATACTGTATTAAGAATTAAATCTATTTCTGAAAAAACTGAAACATCAATTGCTCTAGTAGCAGAAGATGTTGATATGCTTTCATATAGATTAAATGCACTTAACTCTATTACAAATGGTAGTGCAATTATAGTATTTAGCCAAAATTCAGAAGGTGAAGCAATCATTACAGATACTTCAACATTTCAGCCAGGTGGTTTAGATAAAATACAATCTCGTTTCGTTGTAAACGAAGCTGATGATAGAGTTAAATTTACACATTCAGTAGCTCCTTCTTTATCGAAGGGTGATGTAGTAACTATTAATACTTCTGGAGACTTAGTAAAATATGGTACTGTAGGCGGTTCCGATATTAAAGTAGGTACAGTAATTGAGATAATTAGAAATGGTAAAGATATTTTAATCAAGCCATTCAATGATATTCTTAAAAATTACAAAGAGCCAGAATCATTAACTGCTACTCCAGGTGATGTTTATTATACAGATCCAAATAATGCAGGTGAGATTACTACTACTGAAGGTGGTAAAGCTTCTTACATGCACTTAAATACTAAAATTGCATCTTCACAAATTGCAGGTGATGCAACTCCAGGTGCAAATGATGTAATTAACTTTAATGGCATTGAAATTTTTAATGGACCTAATGGTGATAGTGTAGCAGATATTACTGCATTTAGAGATTTAATTAATACTAAAACTTCAACATCTTTTGTTACTGCGACTTCAGCAGCAACTCCAGTAAGTCTTGAAGGTGGTGATTTTGAACCTAACTATGCATCTAATGATTATTATAGTGGAAGTGATTCTTATATTGTAACAGGTATACAAGGACAATCTCCTGCAATTGGTGAGATTACAATAAGTGACGGTGTAAATGCAGCGCAAACTATTTTATTCGATAACCCAGATGATACATTAAGCTTAGGAGATACTTACGATGTAATTTCTCCGGCTGCAATGCTAACTAAATTCCAAGGTGCAATTACTGCAGGTAGTTTAGATCTTGTAGCAGAATTAGTAGATATGCCTTCATACGATGGACAAACTGTAAAAATCTCAACAACAGGTTCGGCAACAGGAGTTACTCTTACTAATGTTGCACCAGCAGCATTTGGTAATAATGTTGTAGGTACCGCATCATGGACAGGGATTGGAGAGTCAGCTACGGTTGGTGCTCCGGTTTTAACTTTGAATAGAGCAGCTGGTGGTCCAATTAATATTACAGGTTCACCTATTACTGGTGGATGGATTAATACTGGCGGTGCAGTTTCTTCAAACTCAGGTAGAGTACCATTCTTATTATTAATAGAATCTGAAGGCGGTGGCGGTGTTGCTGAAACAGGCGTTTCTTTTTCTGAAGAATTTACTTCTGCAGTTACAACAGCAGATGAAGATTCAACTGGAGCTACAATGACATATACTCCATTTAGCGATGGTAATGTTATTGTAAGAATAAATGGTTTACAAACAGATGTTGGTAACGGAGTGAAGACAAAACCTTCATATTTCTCCGCAGATGGTGGAACTACAGCAAAATCAAGAGCTGATATTGCAGCTGGAGATATCCTATATTGGATGGGATCAGTTGCTGGATATGAATTAGACGCATCTGATGAAATTGATTTTGATTATGATGCATCTTCTAACGATGTTTAACTAGATTAAATATAAATAATTCTTAAGAAAGAGCCTTCTATTCATTTAGATAGGCTCTTTTTATTTTTGCCTAAAAATATTAGCATAATATGACAAGGAGACATCAGATTATAGCTAAAATTTGGAAAAACTTTAATATATAACATTGAGGAGATACTAACATCTCTTTAGGCCTAAATAAACAACACATATAACATGGCAAGATTAAAAGCAAAACAAATTGAAGATTTTAACTCTGTTGTACAGGGATTAATCGACAACGACGCGGATCAAAACGCTGGATTAATTGACGCTCTTGAGGCTTCTGTTGACTCTTTAGAAGTTTCATCAGGTGGAAACACTTCTGATATTAACGCTTCTATCGATTCTATCGAAGTTGCTTCTGCTGCATTGCAAACAGTCGTAACAAATGACGCAGCTGACGCTGATGCATCTATCGACTCTTTAGAGACTTTAGCTGGGACGCTAGCTGTTGCTGCTGATGCTGATGCATCAATTGATTCTATCGAAGTTGCTTCTGCTGCATTACAAGCAATTGTAACAAATGACGCAGCTGACGCTGACGCATCTATTGACTCTTTAGAGACTTTAGCTGGTACGCTAGCTGTTTCTGCAGATACTGATGCATCTATTGATTCTTTAGAGATCTACGCTGGCACTGTCAGTTCTGATTTAGCGAACGAAGCAACTGCTAGAGGAAATGCTGATACTATTCTTAACGCTTCTGTAGACTCATTAGAGACTGCAACAGATTTAAGAGTTACTGTAGTAAATGCATCTATCGATTCTTTAGAAGTAGTAGACGGAGCAATTTCTGCTGAAGTAGCTACTGAAAAAGGTAGAATTGACGCAATACTTTCTGGATCAGCTATTGATTTAGATTCATTCGCTGAAATCGTTTCTTTCGTAGCATCTGTAGATACTCTAAATGACGGTATCGTTTCTGACTTAACTGCTAACACTGGTGCGTCTATCGACTCATTAGAAGCAGTAGTTGGTTCTAACGGTGGATCTGCTGACGCATCTATCGATTCTTTAGAAACTGAAGCAGCTGGAATTCAGTCTGACGTTGACGCTAACGAAGCTGACGCTGACGCATCTATCGATTCTTTAGAAACTGCATTAACTGGAGCTGTATCTAACTCTGACGCATCAATTAACTCTTTAGAGTTAATGACTACGTACAGACACTACGGAGCAACTGTAACGGGTCCAACGACTTTCACAGTTCCTGCAACACTAGGGTTTGGACAAGCAGACGATCTATTAGTATTCGTTAATGGTCATAATATCCATCCTATAATTGAAGGATCGGAAGTTCTGACTGACGGTTATTCTACAATTGATGGTGTGAACTTCACGTTAACAGGTATCGGTTACTCAATTGATGTAACAGATCACGTTTACGTTACTGGTCACAGTATGTAATCAATAACAGATCAAATCTTCTAATTTATTAGAAACTAAGGGTCCCTTCGGGGACCCTTTTTTATTTTGCAGATATATAAAACATAGAAATAATAAATTCATAATTATGCGTATAGGTATTACAATCAGTCTTTTAGAAGAAAAAGAAAGCCTTTGGATTAATGGCATAAAACTTAATGCATTATTCTTATGTAATGTACTTAATAAAACAGGCCATACAGTTACAATAGTAGATACTGGAAAACATGTAAAAGAAATCAATAGTACAACTGTTAGGTGGGATTTAGATAAGTTCCCAACAGAAAAATGGTCAACAGCACATCGCAATATAGATTTATTAATAATGTTAGGTACTTCATTTGATGAAGAATCTATAATTAATTGGAAATCTGGAAAATTAGGTAGAAAGGCTATTAAGTACCATTGTGGTAATAATTATGTAATTGATATGGAGAGGTCTATCTTTCCTAAGAAAAATCCTAGAGAAATGGGAAGCGCTGCATACCAACGAGAGTGTATCGATGAAGTATGGTTTGTTCCTCAACAAGGTTTACAAAATAGATCTTATTATTCAGTAATTTACAATTTACCAAAAGAAAAAGTTATTCCTGTTCCTTTTATATGGGATCCTTGTTTCTTAGATGAAGAAATTGGGAAGTATCAAGAAATGTTGACGCTAAGTAAAGACATAGCATCACATGGAGTTCCAATTTATAGGCCAGGTAGAGATAAACAAAATTTAAAGTTTTGTGTTATGGAGCCTAACTTAAATGTGGTAAAATTTAATATGTTACCTATAATGATAGTAGAGCAATGGAAAAGAGATGGTAATAAAATGGATAGCTTAAACCTAATGAGCTCAAAAGCTTTAATTAAAAATTCATATTGGAAAAGTATTGTAACGAAATTAGATCTTACAGCTCCTGGAGATACAGATCTTAGAATTTACGGTAGATTACCTGTTGTGGCTACATTAGCTAAATATGCTGATATTATAGTTTCACACCAATGGCAAAATCCACTTAACTATGCTTATCTAGATATACTCTATTTAAACTTCCCCCTTGTACATAATGCTGAGATGATTAAAGATGCTGGATATTATTATGAAGACTTTGATGTTCATGAAGGTTATGAAAAACTAAAAGAGGCTATTGAGCAACATGACTTTAATTTAGAAGCTTATAGAGATCGATCTGAAGCAGTTATGGAACGATACACTGTATTTAATGATGGTTTAGTAGATACTTATACTAAATTAATTAAAGACCTTATGGTTGGTGTAAGAACCTCAGGGCTATCTTATGAATACGATTGGAAAACAAATTTATATAAATAATGGGAGAAGTAACTTTTTGCTTAACTAGTTGTGGTAGAATGGATGAGCTTGTAAAAACTGTAGATAGTTTTATTAAGTTTAATGAATACCCTATTAAAGACTGGTTTATTGTAGAAGATTCTGGAGATACAGAACAACATAATATATTAAAGAAATTAAACTTTGAAAGATGGGGCGGTAGGTTTAAGTTATTTTTAAATAATGATAACATAGGCCAAAACGAATCTATTGATAGAATGTATTCTAATGTTAATACAGAGTACATATTTCATTGTGAAGAAGATTGGGAATTCTATAGAGGTGGTTTTATAGAAGATTCTTTAAAAGTTTTAAAAACTCAACCTAAGGTTCTACAAGTTTGGATTAGACCAAAATCAGATAGAATACTTAATCAAATAGAAAAGAGAATCTTTACTTTACCAGGTGGTGTAAATGTAAGAAGAGTTTTGCCAGTTAGTTTTACAGTACAAAGGCCGGGTGGATCAGATCTTGTAGTTAAAGATTATGCAGGTTTTAGTTGGAATCCTGGATTAAGAAGAAAGGCTGATTGGGAAATAGGTCCTATTAATGGAAGTTTCTCAAAATTAAAACATGAACATATTATAGATTTTCTATATCAGAAGTTAGGGTTTATGATAGTCTCTCTTTCTAAAGATGATAATGATGGGTATGTAAAGCATATTGGTTGGGATAATAGAAAGATGGGACAAACTAACGCCACAAAAAACAAATAAATATAATATGGCATTTAAATATGATGTTACCTGGATTATGCAATCTTATTTAGGAGAGTATGAAGGTAGTAGAGAAGATTCAGATAAAAAGTTTATTAGAGCTGTCAAATCATTTTTGGCAATGAAAGATCCTAGGACTCAATTAGTAATTGCTTCAGATGGATGTGAAATTACACATAAACTATATTACAAACATTTTAAGAAGGAGTCACAGATAGAATATGTGTATGTTGACAAGAATACACCCACAATGTACGAAAAATCAAAAGATGGTAGTAACAATCAGTATTATAGAGGGCTGCCCAGGCAAGCTGCACGCGCGTTGGCAGAGGGATATTTAACAGCATATATAGACTCCGATGATTTTTTAATGCCTAATTCTGCAAAAATTATTAGAGCACATTGGAATGCTATGTGTAAACAAAATCCGGAAAAAGATTTTAAATGGGGTGCAATGACTAATTGGATAGAAAATATTGCAATGAATGCATGGTTAGAGAATGGAAAGTCAAAACAAGTTTTTGGTCCTATAAAAGAATCTTTTAAAATTAAAGGCCTAAAAAGCAAATGGCAAAAGTATTCTATGAATGAACCTAGTAAAAATGTGCAATCAACTACATGGGCAACGGTCCATAGATCTAATTGTACATCTACATGGAAAGATCATATTTCAGATCCTACTGCAGGTGGTATTTCTGAAGATACTTTATTTGCAAGAGCAATAAGAAAAGAAGGTGATGGAATGCTAATTAATGATGGCTTTTATGTCAGGTGCCATTATCACGGTATTTGGGATTATTAATAAAAAATTTACATGAAATTATGACCACGATCATAATTTCAAAATGATATATACTATAACGCGTAAAAATACAACAGTATTAAATGTCTAGACTAAAGTTAAAACAATTGCAAGAAATTTTGCTAAATGGCCTACAGAATGGCGATTATTTAGCATATAATTCTTCCACACAAAAGTGGGAAAACAACACACAACCATTAGATGGGACATCTGGATCCTCCGGGACTTCAGGTTCTTCAGGATCAAGTGGTTCTTCAGGAACTTCAGGTTCATCTGGTTCAAGTGGTTCTTCAGGAACTTCAGGTTCATCTGGTTCTTCAGGATCAAGTGGAACATCTGGTTCTTCAGGATCAAGTGGAACTTCAGGTTCAAGCGGTTCAAGTGGTTCTTCAGGAACTTCAGGTTCTTCAGGTACATCTGGTGCCGATGGTTCTGATGGTGCTAATGGAACATCTGGTTCAAGTGGCTCTTCTGGTTCATCTGGAACATCTGGTTCATCTGGATCAAGTGGTTCATCTGGAACTTCAGGTTCATCCGGTGTAAGTGGAACTTCAGGTTCTTCTGGTTCAAGTGGCTCTTCAGGTTCTTCTGGTTCATCTGGAACTTCAGGTTCTTCAGGTTCATCTGGAACTTCAGGTTCTTCAGGTAGAACAATGATAAAATTTGGAGCTTCAGTTCCTAGTTTAGGAGACGGAGACTTTACTGGACAAAGAGGTATTTTAGATAATGGAACAATATATGAATGGAACGGTGAAGCATGGGAACAAGTAGGAGACCTAGCAGGTACTTCTGGTTCTTCTGGTTCTTCTGGTTCTTCAGGATCAAGTGGAACTTCAGGTTCTTCAGGTTCATCTGGTTCAAGTGG
>ENA-UZWZ01011782-UZWZ01011782.1-metagenome-genome-assembly--contig:-Day-4-25m-contig-11782_pt1 | contig 12172 bp, 9 predicted proteins | sample MGYA00260346_ERZ794906 | MGnify/ENA metagenome assembly ERZ794906 | reverse complement strand
TGCAGGTGTGGTGGAAGTAAAGATTGGACCCGTGATCGAGGCAGATGTGCCCACTAAAGAGATGCATGCCAAGATGGTGGCATGGATGACGGACAATTTGGCAGAAATTTCTTAATAGCGAGAGATAGATTGCCGCGCTGCGCTCGCAATGACAAGATCAGGCGCGGTCATCCAGTTGTTAAGCAACGTATTTAGTAAATACCAAACTTGCGTTAGTACCACCAAAACCAAAACTGTTAGACATTACCGTGGTTAGTTCCACGTTGTCTTGCTTTTGGGTCACTACGGGCATGCCGTTGGCACCTTCATCCAGTTCGTCAATATTGGCCGAGGCAGCTACAAAGTTGTTAGCTTGCATGAGCAAACTGTATACCGCTTCTTGTACACCAGCAGCACCCAAAGAGTGACCAGTAAGAGACTTGGTTGAGGTGATGCGAGGGCATTGGTCACCAAATACCGACTTTACCGCTTTCAGTTCCTGAATGTCACCCGCTGGTGTGCTGGTGCCATGGGCATTGATGTAATCAATCGGCATATCAGTTGTGCTCATGGCTTGCTGCATGCAGCGCATAGCGCCTTCACCCGAAGGTGATACCATGTCATAACCATCAGACGTGGCGCCATAACCGACGAGTTCAGCATAGATTTTTGCACCACGGGCTTTAGCGTGTTCGAGCTCTTCAATCACTAACATGCCACCGCCACCAGCGATTACAAAACCATCGCGGTTAGCGTCGTATGCACGAGACGCCTTGGTCGGAGTGTCGTTGTACTTGCTTGATAGGGCACCCATGGCATCAAATAATACGCTTTGGCTCCAATGTAGCTCTTCACCACCGCCAGCAAACACAACGTCTTGTTTGTTGAGCTGGATTTGTTCCATGGCGTTGCCGATACAGTGGGCGCTGGTGGAACAAGCCGAGGTAATGGAGTAGTTGCAGCCTTTAATCTTAAAGGGTGTGGCTAAACAAGCAGAAACAGTGCTGCCCATGGTGCGGGTAACACGATAAGGGCCAACTCTGCGTAAACCTTTTTCGCGCATGCCGTCTGCGGCTTCTACGATGTTGCCGTTAGAGGCGCCGCCTGAGCCGGCGATCAAGCCGGTACGCGGATGAGAGACTTGTTCTTCGGTTAAGCCTGAGTCAGCAATGGCCTGTTCCATAGATAAATAGGCATATGCGGCGGCATCGCCCATAAAGCGCATTTGCTTACGGTCGATGAGGCTGGCAAAGTCAATGTCTACACTGCCGGCAATGTGACTTTTGAAACCCATTTCTTGGTATTCAGGCTGAAAACTGATGCCCGACTTTCCCGTTTGTAGGGACGCTAAAACTTCGTCTTGATTGTGACCAATACAAGAAACAATACCTAAACCGGTAACGACAACTCGTCGCATAATAGACCTCGTTATTCTGTGGTGTATAGAGAGTGCTAGTTAAAAATCATCGGTGCTGGTGAATAGGCCGACACGTAAATCTTTGGCGCTATATATTTCGCGACCATCAACTTCCATGCTGGCATTGGCAATGCCCATCACCAATTTACGTTCGATACAGCGGGTAATGTCAATTTTATACGTGACTTTTTTGGCGCTGGGTAACACCTGGCCAAAAAACTTCACTTCGCCGGCGCCCAAGGCACGGCCGCGGCCTTTGTTGCCTTTCCAGCCAAGGTAAAAGCCAACGATCTGCCACATGGCGTCTAGTCCAAGGCAGCCAGGCATTACAGGGTCTGTTGGAAAGTGGCAGTCGAAAAACCACAAGTCTGGGTTGATGTCTAATTCAGCAATGATCTGGCCCTTGTCGTGACTGCCGCCAGTTTCAGAAATGTGCGTAACTCGGTCCATCATAAGCATGTTGCCAACCGGCAGGCGTGCATTACCTGGGCCAAACATATCGCCGTGGCCGCAAGAAAGTAACTCGTCACGGTTAAAGGAAGAAGGTCTGGTCATGAAGTATTTCCGTATAGTTATGGCTGATAAGTCAGCGATTATAGCATTATTAGTTTTGTCGGGCTAAGGCTAGTGTGCATAAATCAGCTAAAGACTGCTTGTAAGGTGAGTCAGTCAATGTATCTAGGCAGGTCAGGGCCTGCTGAGTCTCTTTGGTTGCGCGCTGGTAAGTGTAATCTAGGGAGCCACAACGTTTAATTATTTGTTGAATACTGTCAATGTTTTCGACACTGCCTTGGCGAATGGCTTTGCGCATCAGTTTGCGCTCGTCGTCGGTGGCGTGGGCCATGGCATGGATTAGCGGCAGGGTGGGTTTGCCCTCGGCTAAATCGTCACCCACGTTTTTGCCCATGGTGGTTTCATCGCCGGTGTAGTCCATCAGGTCGTCAATGAGTTGAAACGCAATACCCAAGTGGCGTCCAAAGCAGCGTAAGGCTTCCGTTTGTTGTTGGTCCGCTTGCGCGAGTTGAGCGCCGGTATGGCTGGCCGCTTCGAATAACATGGCGGTTTTGCCTAAAATCACCTGCAGGTAATCGGCTTCGCTGACATCTGGGTTTTTGGCGTTTAATAATTGTAATACTTCGCCTTCGGCGATCACGTTGGTGGCATTGGATAAGGTGCCCATGACATCCACCTGGCCTATGGATACCAACATTTGAAATGCGCGGGAGTATAAAAAATCGCCTACGAGTACGCTGGACGAATTGCCCCACTTGTTATTTGCGGTGGGTTGGCCGCGGCGTAGGTCTGAGGTGTCCACCACGTCGTCGTGCAGCAAAGTGGCCGTGTGAATAAATTCAACAACGGCGGCTAGAGTGATGTGCTGGTCTTTGTTATAGCCGCAGGCGCGAGCTGCTAATAACACCAGTAGGGGGCGCAGGCGTTTGCCGCCGCTTTTGATGATGTATTGGCCAATTTTTTCTACCAACGGAACGTGCGAGCTCAGGTGGAAAACGATGGCCGCATCAACGGCTTCAAAGTCTTTTTTGACGGCGGAATAAAGGTCTGTAGCCTGCATAGGTTAGACGGTGTCTAATATTAGAAAGTTGAGTGCGCAATGCTAGTGAGCTGAAGCCCAAGTGTCAAGGGAAGGAGCGAGTAAAAGGAAGCGGGTAGATGCGCTAAATAACTACGTAATTCGGCTTGTTAAAGAGGACTACTTAGCGTAAAATTACGCCCCCTGTGACTGGTCCACCTTGCTCCCTGTCATATGGCATGACTTAAGGCCTTTTTAGGCCTAGAAATGCTATTAGCAGCAGGCCCTTTTTTAGTAGCCGGATCAGCACATATTGGAGAAGTGTATGTACGCAGTAATTGTAAGCGGTGGTAAGCAACACCGTGTAGAAGAGGGCGAGACCCTTAAGCTTGAGAAATTGAACATTGAAGTTGGCGCTAGTGTTGACTTTGACCGTGTGCTTTTAGTAGCTAACGGTGAAGATGTTAAGATCGGCGCTCCTGTTGTTGAAGGTGCTAAGGTTTCTGCTGAGATCGTGTCTCACGGTCGTGGCAAGAAAGTACGCATCATGAAGTTCAAGCGTCGTAAGCACCACATGAAGCAGATGGGTCACCGTCAGTGGTTTACTGAAGTTAAGATTACTGGCATTAGCGCCTAATCGTAAGGAGATAATCCATGGCTCATAAGAAAGCTGGTGGTAGTACTAATAACGGTCGCGACTCAGAATCGAAACGCTTAGGCGTTAAGCGATTTGGCGGCCAAGCAGTAGAAGCAGGCAACATTATTGTTCGTCAACGTGGAACTCACTTCCACGCCGGTACTAACGTAGGTTGTGGCAAAGACCACACCTTGTTTGCTACTGAATCTGGCACTGTTAAGTTTGTAGTTAAAGGTCCTAAAAACCGTAAGTTCGTTACTATCGTACCGGCTTAAAGGGTTTTAATACCTATTTCAAAAAGCCCCGCCTAGCGGGGCTTTTTTAGTTAAAATTACTGATCAAGGCGCTGAGCCTTTATCACGCAGCCTTTACCTCAAGGAAGGCGCTGCACGGAGGTTGTAATGAAGTTTATCGATGAAAGTAATGTCATTGTGGAAGCGGGTAAAGGTGGCAATGGTTGCTTGAGCTTTCGGCGTGAGAAGTACATTCCTCGTGGTGGCCCAGACGGCGGTGACGGCGGCGATGGCGGTAGTATCTTTGTTACAGCAGACGATACCCTTAACACCTTGGTAGATTATCGCTTCCAGCCACGCTACCAAGCGCAGTCGGGCCAGTCAGGTAAAGGCAGCGATTGTACTGGTGCTTCTGGCGAAGACATGACGCTAACAGTGCCCGTGGGCACCACCATTGTTGACCGTGACACCGACGAAGTATTAGCCGACCTCACCGAAGAAGGTCAAGTGGTTAAAGTGGCTCAAGGTGGCTTCCATGGGCTGGGTAATACGCGTTTTAAATCCAGCGTTAACCGTGCTCCACGTCAAACTTCGAACGGCTCGCCCGGCGAAAAGCGTAACTTACGTTTTGAGCTAAAGGTATTGGCCGATGTGGGTTTGTTGGGTTTGCCCAACGCCGGCAAGTCTACATTTATCCGTGCGGTATCTGCAGCTAAGCCTAAAGTCGCTAATTACCCATTTACTACCCTGACACCTAACCTTGGTGTAGTGAGTTTACAGCGCCACCGTAGTTTTGTTGTGGCTGATATTCCTGGTCTTATTGAAGGGGCTGCCGAAGGCGCAGGCCTTGGTATCCAGTTTCTTAAGCACTTGTCCCGTACTAGTTTGTTATTACATTTGGTCGACATGGCGCCATGGGATGACGTAACACCGGCCGAATCGGCCAAGATCATCGTGCGTGAGCTAGAGAAGTTTAGCCCAGCATTGGCAGATCGCGAACGTTGGTTGGTGCTTAACAAGCTCGACATGGTGCCAGAAGATGAGCGCCAAGAGCGTTGTGACGCAGTGATTGAAGCGTTAAATTGGAAAGGCCCAGTGTTTGAAATTGCTGCCATTAACAAGCAGGGCACGCAAAAGCTTGCTGGCGAGATTATGGACTTTATTGATGAGCGTACTGAACGTACGCTTGCCGATCCAGAATACGCCGCGCAAGAAGAAGAGTTAAAATTACGTTTAGAGCAAGAGGCTCGCGAACGTGTGCAGCAGTTTAAATTGGCTAGTCATCAGCAGCGCCTAGCAGCCAAAGGCAATGACGACTTTGACGATGACGATTATGATGATGACGACTACGATGTTGAAGTCGAGTACACCTATGACTAACCAAGAAGGCCATCAAATCGACCACCAGAGTGCGATTAGAGCACAGCGTTGGGTGGTTAAAATTGGTAGTGCTTTACTCACTGATGATGGTAAGGGCTTGGATCATCAAGCCATCAGCGGCTGGGTAGACCAGCTGGCTGCACTGCGTCAACAAGGCGTAGAGATTGTGTTAGTGTCTTCAGGCTCTATCGCCGAAGGTATGGTTCGTTTAGGTTGGCAGCAACGGCCCAAAGAAATACATAACTTACAAGCCGCTGCAGCTGTTGGGCAGATGGGCTTGGTGCAGTGTTATGAACAAAACTTCTCTTGCCACCAAATGCGCACAGCCCAAATTCTCCTCACCCATGACGATTTAAGCCATCGTGAACGCTACCTCAATGCGCGAGGCACGCTGCGTGCCTTGGTGAGCCATGACGTCATTCCTATCGTTAACGAAAACGACACAGTGGTAACCGATGAAATTCGTTTTGGTGACAACGACACCTTAGGTGCTCTGGTTGCCAATTTGGTTGAGGCTGATTTGTTGGTCATCCTCACCGACCAAGATGGTTTGTGCGACAAAGACCCGCGCCATCATGTCGATGCTAAGCTGCTGAAGCAGGTGCGCGCTGGAGATCCTGCGCTGATTTCAATGGCTAGCGGTGCTGCAGGTAGTTTAGGTCGGGGTGGTATGCTCACTAAGGTGCAAGCCGCCAAGCTGGCTGCCCGCTCTGGGGCTAACACTATTGTGGCTAATGGCCGCACTCCTGGCGTGCTGCAGCGTCTGCGCCAAGGGGAGCCTCATGGCACCTTGTTTGTGCCTGATCAAGAGCCCTTGTTAGCACGCAAACAATGGCTTGCTGGACACCTTAAAGCAAAAGGCACATTAGTGTTAGATTCAGGCGCTACTGCTGTGCTGACCCAGCAAGGTAAAAGCCTGCTGGCCGTTGGTGTGACTCAAGTTCAAGGTCAGTTTACCCGTGGTGACATGGTGTTAATTAACAGTCATGATGGGCGCACAATTGCGCGCGGTTTGGTTAACTATGGTGCCGATGAATCTGCCAAGATTTTAGGCAAAGCCAGTAGTGCTATCGAGCTCACCCTTGGCTATATGGCCGAACCTGAACTGGTGCACCGCGATAATTTGGTGCTCGTTTAGCAGACACAAAAAAACCGGCCGAGGCCGGTTTTTTTAACACTATAATTAAAAATTATAGGGCTTTGATTTTTGCACTTAAACGGCTCTTATGGCGAGCAGCTTTGTTCATGGTAAAAATGCCTTTAGAGACACTCTTGTCCATGATTGATACGGCAGTTGCGTACGCGGCTTGGGCAGCTTCTTTATCGCCAGCTTGAATAGCAGCGAGAACTTTCTTTAAGTATGTGCGTGCCATGGAGCGCGTGCTTGCGTTATTAATGCGACGTTTTTCTGCCTGGCGAGCGCGTTTCTTTGATCCAGCGGAATTGGCCACGATCTGGCTCCTATATAAATATAAATAAAAGCTTATAATGATGTATTGATACAAGATTAAAAGCAGGGTGTTTATGAGGTGCGAAATTATTCCCGTTTGGGCGTCTCTTGTCAACTCAGATTGCGCCTTTTTGGCATAAATATGCGATCATTTTGATGTTTTTGCGTTAACATAGGTAAAACACTTGAATGGGCGGCGTAAATTGCACTGTCTTTGTTCTATTTTAGAGATTAATTAAGCCGCTCATGAGTTCATCGTTACCTCAGCAACACACCTCCAAAGGCTTACTTGGCTCGAGTTTGATTGTCGCCAGCATGACGATGCTGTCAAGGGTGCTCGGTTTAGTGCGCGATATCGTCATTGCCTCGATGTTTGGTGCTGGCTCCCACGCCGATGCTTTTTTTGTGGCCTTTAAAATTCCTAACTTTTTACGCCGCCTGTTTGCCGAAGGTGCGTTTAACCAAGCCTTTGTGCCGGTGTTGGCGGAAATTAGTCAGCAGGGCGACCGACAATTGCTTAAAGCTATGGTGAGCAAAGTATCAGGCAGTTTGTTGTTGGTGTTGTCGGTCATTACCGTGGCAGCGTTAGTGGCTGCGCCGGTATTGGCGTTGGTGTTTGCGCCCGGATTTGCCGACGATGGCGATAAGCTGGGTTTAACGGCCGATATGCTGCGTATTACCTTCCCTTATTTGTTATTGATTTCTATGACCGGTTTTTTAGGCAGTCTGTTAAACCATGCGCAACGGTTTGCGATCCCTGCGCTTACGCCAGTGCTGCTCAATTTAAGTTTAATTACCGCGGCCTTGTGGTTAGCGCCACAAATGCGCGTGCCGGTAATGGCTTTGGCGTGGGGAGTGCTGGCTGCCGGTATCTTGCAGCTAGCGTTACAGTTGCCGTTTGTGGCGCGCTTAGGTTTGTTGGTCAAGCCACAAATAGGTTTTTCTGATGTCCGGGTTAAGCAGGTGATGCGGCTCATGCTGCCGGCGATGTTTGGTGTGTCCGTGGCGCAAATTAACTTGCTGTTAGATACAGTGTTGGCGTCTTTGTTACAAACGGGTAGCGTGTCGTGGCTGTACTATTCCGACCGGCTTATGGAATTGCCGTTGGGTGTATTTGGCATCGCTATTGCTACGGTAATTTTGCCGGGCCTATCACGGCGCCATGCGTCCAAGTCACCACAGGCATTTAGCCTGACCTTGGATTGGGCATTGCGCATGGTATTGATCATTGGTCTGCCCGCAGCAATTGCATTGGGCGTGTTGGCAGAGCCCTTGATCGCCACTTTGTTTCACTACGGCGCTATGGGTGACCGTGATGTGTTATTGAGCGCGGCCAGTTTGCGCGCCTATGCGTTTGGTTTATTGGCCTTCATGTTGGTGAAAGTGTTGGCTCCAGGTTACTTTGCGCGTCAAGACATGAAAACGCCGGTGCGCATTGGTATTTGGGCCATGGCAGCCAATATGGTGTTTAATTTATTGTTGGTGTGGCAATTTGATCACGTCGGTCTGGCTATGGCAACCGCTTTGTCGGCCTGTTTAAATGCCGCTTGGTTAGCCCTTGGCTTGTATCGCCAGCAAATATGGCAGCCAGCGCCGGGTTGGTGGGTGCTGGGTGGGCGCTTGTTGGTGGCTAGTTTGGCGCTAATTGCGGTCATTTACCTGACCTACCAACCGGTGCAGGTGTGGTTGGGTTGGGGCTTGTGGCAGAGGATAGGGCACCTGTCGTTGATGGTTATTTGCGGCGCCCTAGCCTACCTTGCGGCGTTACTGCTTACAGGCTTGCGCTTGGGTCATTTGCGGGACCCCAAAGAAGCATAATTTTGGCATACAAATGAACCACACAAGTCGCCTAATAGGCTGTGTCTAGTATATAATCATCGGCTTATTTTTTTATTGTTGGAACCCTATGGAATTTATTCGTGGTCTATACAACCTCAAGCCGGAACATCGCGGCTGTGTGGCGACCATTGGTAATTTTGATGGTGTGCATTTGGGTCATCAGCGGGTTCTGCGTCAAGTAAAGTTACAGGCCATTATGCAAGGCCTGCCGGCCGTGGTGATTCTGTTTGAACCACAGCCGCTGGAGTTTTTTGCGAAGGACCAGGCGCCACGGCGTATTACCCGGTTACGCGAAAAGCTCCGGCTGCTCGAAGAACATGGCATTGACCGAGTTTTGTGTTTGCGCTTTGACGCACGGTTATTGGCGTTAACGGCTAACGATTTTATTGATCAATTGTTAGTCAGTGGTTTGGCTGTAAGTCACTTTGTAGTAGGTGATGACTTCCGTTTTGGTCAGGGCCGAACGGGTGATTTTGCGTTGCTGCAGGAAGCCGGCGCTCAACACCAGTTTGAGGTTCAGAACACAGAAACTTGTGAATTAGACGGTGAGCGGGTTTCAAGTACGCGCATACGTAGTGCGTTAGATGAGTATGATTTAGCCGCAGTAGAACGTTTTATAGGGCGACCATTTACCATCAGTGGCAAGGTGGCGTACGGACAACAGCTAGGCCGCAAGTTAGGTGTACCCACGGCCAATATTCGTTTGCAAAAGCCTCGGCCTGCGTTGCAAGGAGTGTATGCAACATGGGTACACGGTTTGCTGGATCAGCCCATTGCCAGTATAGCCAACATTGGATATCGGCCCACGGTGGCTGGCGTACAGCCACAGCTAGAAGTACATTTGTTTGATTTTAGCGGCGATATATACGGTAAGAATATTAGTGTTGAGGTGTGTGAGTTTATCCGCACCGAACAAAAGTTTGACGGCCTAGAGCAATTGCAGGCACAGATTAAAAAAGATATGCAGGTGGCGAGAGACTTTTTTGCTTTGCCAGCTGCAGTTTAACAATACATTTGATTACAGAAGAAGTGAAATAAAGCATGAGCGACCATAAATCCACCTTGAACTTACCACAAACCGATTTCCCTATGCGTGGTAACTTAGCCCAACGTGAGCCCAAAATACTCAAAAAGTGGCAGCAGATGGATCTCTACAATAAGTTGCGCGAGGCCGGTAAAGGCCGCGAACAATTTATTTTGCATGATGGTCCTCCGTATGCCAATGGCGACATTCATATTGGCCATGCGGTCAACAAAATCCTTAAAGACATTATCGTTAAATCCAAGACCTTAAGTGGTTTTGATGCGCCATACGTGCCGGGTTGGGACTGCCATGGCTTGCCAATTGAACATAAGGTTGAGCAAAAGATAGGCAAGGCCGGCAATAAAGTTAGCCATGCCGTATTCCGCGAAAAGTGCCGCGTGTATGCCGAAAAACAAGTGGCCGGCCAAATGGCTGACTTTGTGCGCTTAGGTATCATTGGCGACTGGGGAAATCCGTACAAAACCATGCGCTTTGAAACCGAAGCCAACATCATCCGCTCGTTAGGCAAAATTGTTGAAAATGGCCACTTGGTAAAAGGCTACAAGCCTGTTTACTGGAGTGTAGTGGGTGCCTCTGCCTTGGCGGAAGCCGAAGTTGAATACCAAGACAAAACCTCAAACTCCATAGACGTGCGCTACCGCGTGGTTGATCAAGACGTATGGAATACGGCCTTTGGCTGCAATACTGATTTACCTATCTCGGTGGTGATTTGGACCACTACCCCATGGACCTTGCCATCGAGTCAAGCGGTGAGTGTACATGCCGAACTTGACTATGTATTAGTGCAAGTTAACGGCGAATGCCAAGTGTTTGCCAAAGACTTGTTAGCTCAAGCCATGCAACGTTACGGCATTGAAGATTATCAAGTGCTTGGTGAAGCTAAAGGTCAGGTGTTGGAACGTTTTGCTGTGCAGCATCCATTTATCGAAGGCTTTCAAGTGCCAGTCATTCTAGGTGACCACGTCACCACTGAAGCCGGTACAGGCAACGTACACACTGCGCCAGACCACGGTGTAGATGATTTTAATGTAGGCCGTGCGTATGGCATTGATACGCTAAACCTAGTGGATGACAACGGCGTTTATGTTGATGCAGCTGGCGAATTTGCTGGCGCCCACGTCTACAAAGTGGATGATCAGGTGATAGAAGCCCTTAAGGCTCATAACAACCTAGTGTTTCAGACCAAAATCACTCACAGCTACGCCCATTGCTGGCGTACCAAAACGCCATTGATCTACCGCGCCACACCGCAGTGGTTTATTTCGATGTCGGAAAACGGCTTGTTAGAAAAGGCCCTAGATGCAGTAAAGCAAGTGGCATGGCACCCAGAGTGGGGCGAGGCTCGTATTGCGGGCATGTTGTCGTCTAGCCCCGACTGGTGTGTGTCGCGTCAACGTACGTGGGGCGTGCCAATTACATTGTTTGTTAATCGCCAAACCCAAGAATTACACCCACGCACCGCTGAGTTGTTTGAAGAAGTAGCGCGAAAAGTGGCAGAAAAAGGCATTGATGCTTGGTTTGAGCTAGACGCTGCTGACTTACTCGGTGATGAAGCTGCAGACTATCAAAAAGTGTCCGACACCATGGACGTATGGTTTGATTCCGGTACCACTCATTTTTCTGTCTTGGAACAGCGTCCAGAACTACGCTTCCCAGCGGATTTGTATTTAGAAGGTTCGGATCAGCATCGTGGTTGGTTCCAATCGTCCCTTAAAACCTCCATTGCCATGCATGGCGTAGCGCCTTATAAAGGTGTGTTAACCCACGGCTTTACAGTAGATGGACAAGGCCGCAAGATGTCGAAGTCGATCGGCAATGTGATGTCACCCCAAAAAGTGTGTAACACGCTAGGCGCCGACATTATCCGTTTATGGGTGGCTGCAACCGACTTTAGTGCTGAAATGTCAGTGTCTGATGAGATCCTTAATCGCACGGCCGACGCCTACCGCCGCATTCGTAATACGGCGCGTTTCTTGTTATCAAACCTTAACGGCTTTAATCCGGCTGACGATTTGGTGGCTGTGGATGATATGTTGGCTTTGGATCAATGGGTCTTAGGCCGAGCGGCCGAATTACAAACAGAAATTGAAGCGGCTTATCACAGCTACAGCTTCCACACGGTGTATCAAAAAATATCCCATTTTTGTTCACAGGATTTGGGTGGTTTTTACTTAGACATCATCAAGGATCGCCAATATACCTGTGGTGCCAACAGTTTAGCGCGGCGTTCGGCGCAAACGGCAATGTACCACTTGATCGAGACCTTAACCCGTTGGGTTGCCCCCATTTTGAGTTATACCGCTGACGAACTTTGGGAGCATATTCCGGGGTCTCGTACAGCATCGGTACAGCTGGATCAATGGTACGCCATTCCTCAATCTCAAGCCTCATCTATGAACGCCGACTACTGGACTCAAGTAATGGCGGTTAAACAAGCCGTTAATAAGAGTTTAGAAGCACAACGTAACGACGGTGTGATCGGCGGTTCGTTAAGCGCAGAAGTCACCTTGTATGCGGCCCCAGAATTGCATGAGCAATTGGCTCAGTTGGGTGACGAACTACGCTTTGTGTTGCTCACCTCGGCCGCCACCTTAGTCGCTGGTCAAGCCGAAGGTGTTGCCACTGAGCTAGAAGGCTTAAACATTGATATCCAAGCCTCTG